>ENA-ORXT01000019-ORXT01000019.1-marine-metagenome-genome-assembly--contig:-NODE-19-length-225384-cov-10.126836_pt1 | contig 225384 bp, 173 predicted proteins | sample MGYA00237868_ERZ511482 | MGnify/ENA metagenome assembly ERZ511482
AGCCTGTTTGTGTGCCTTTCACCATATGTTGGTTCATGAGGGTGGCTATACCATCGAACATGTCAAAGCAGACTCACCACAGCACCATGAGCAGTTCATTCGACAACAACACAATGACGATGTCAGCCAATTTGATTTTGAAAAATCATTGCGCACTGATCAAGAGTCGTTTGACACCGTGCGTAAGCTATCCCCCACTCGCTTTCGGTATGAAATTCGTGATTCTCGAGGGCAGATTATTTCAGGGCATTCTAGCAATGATGCAATGTGTGCAGAGCAGCCAGAACGATACGTCGTGCCAGTTAACAATGTATGTGCAAAGCTGCCAGAACCCACGCACTTAGTACAAACTCACAATACACGCGTAGAGCAAATTGATAATTCACGTGCGGCGCAATCTAACAATGTACGTGTAGAGAAAACCAATAATTCACGCGCAGCACTAGCTGACAAAACACTTATAAATTACAATCCCGCATTGCACGCAGATGCCAATGGACATACACATGTATATTCAAACAATCGGTGCAGTGAAGCTATTCCGAATACCTATTATGGCAAGAAAAAACAGAGTCACTTTCAGGGCTATATACCAGCAGTACATAGATCAAAAGTCCACACGCAAGCATTCACTTATGAAACACCTTACACTTTACGGCCAACATAAAGCGCTTCACTCCGCCCCTGCTCATCTAACGGCGATTCAAAGGTATAACAAGGCTTGAGAGCTGCAAATAAATCGGGCAGCTCACCCGGCTGCAGAAGGTAATCAGCATTAGATAATCCGGCGGTAAACGTCTGATAGAAAAGCACGCCGTTAGGTCTTAATGCATCAACAAGCTTTGCGCACAGCGGCCGATCAAGAAACCGACTCACGACGATGACATCGAAAGAATTTAATTCTGGAGGCAAGGCGACGACATCACGCACTTCAGGCGTAAGCCGGATTGATCGATGGTGTTGTGCTTGATAAGCAATCATGCCATCAATTGCGGCGCTGCTGATATCCCAAGCAGTGACCGACAATCCACGCCGCGCCAGATAAAAAGCATTACCCCCACGCCCGCAGGCAAGATCAAGCGCCACACCTTTATGAGGCAAGAACGCATCGCCTTCAATAAGAACGCTTGCAGGTTTCGGCACATCTTTATTGGCGTAGGCGTAACGAGCGTTCCACTTAGACGCTATGGGCGGTGTTTTGCTCACTTCTTCCAGAAGGCTGGTGTGAATAACAATAGCAGCGTAAAAATCTCAAGTCGCCCAAAAAGCATGGCGAAACTGAGCACAACTAATGAAAAATCCTCAAGGCTTGCGTAATTAGCAGCGACCTCGCCAAGCCCCGGACCAAGGTTATTCAAGCAAGCAATGACCGCTGAGAACGCGGTTTCTTGATCATGCCCTGCCGCCATCAATAACAGCAACATGACAACACAAAGAGCCAGATACGATGCGAAGAATCCCCAAACCACATCAATGACTTTGTTTGGTACTGGGCGCCCACCCACTTTTACTTTAATGGTTGCATTGGGATGAAGCATACGGCGCAATTCACGTTGGCCCTGTTTGAATAACAACAACACGCGGATCACTTTCATACCACCACCAGTTGAGCCAGCACAACCGCCAGCAAAACTTGCAAACAGCAATAAGACAGGAAGAAAGCCTGGCCAATTGAAATACTCTTCAGAGGTAAATCCGGTGGTTGTACCAATGGACACGACATGAAAAAGTCCATTGAAAAAGGAATCGCTCGGACCTGACGTACCGGTAAAGTACAAATAAAAGCTGACGATAATGGTCAGTGTTGCAGCCAGTCCAATGAAGGTACGAAACTCTTCATCGGCGATATAGCTTTTTAAGCTCGAACTACGTACAGCCGTAAAATGCAGCGCAAAGTTCACCCCTGATATCAGCATGAACAACACCGCCACCATTTCTATGGCGACACTGTTGTAGTGACCGATACTGGCATCGTGCGTTGAGAAACCGCCAATAGCCACTGTTGAAAAACTATGACCAATGGCATCAAAAGCGTCCATGCCAGCCCACATGTACGCAAGCGCACACATGATGGTTAAGCAAAGGTAGATATACCACAGCGCTTTAGCAGTACCTGCAATGCGTGGTGTTAACTTATCTTTGTTCGGACCGGAAGACTCTGCGCGGTAAAGCTGCATGCCACCAATTCCAAGCATGGGCAGAATCGCGATTGCCAATACAATAATCCCCATACCACCGAGCCATTGCATTTGTTGGCGATAGAACAAGATCGAGTGCGGCAAGTGATCAAGCCCGACAATCAGAGTCGCACCTGTGGTTGTAAGTCCAGACATGGATTCAAATATGGCAGCTGCAATAGATAGGTTCAGCTCTGGGTACAAGATGAACGGCAACGCCCCGAACACGCCCAATACACCCCAAAACATCACAACGACAACAAAGCCATCACGCAAGCGAAGTTGAATTTCCTGCTTACGAACGGGTGCAAATAAAGCAACACCTGTTAAAAAAGTGGTGAAAAAACCACCTATGAACGGCCAGACAGCACCGTCCTTGTAAAGCACAGCAACCAACACCGGCGTTAGCATGGTAACGCTGAACAGCGCGAGCAGAATACCTAAAACCCGCTGCACTGCTTTAATTTGTATAGTCATATCGAAACAGCGTTACACAAACGTAAAGCCAACGCTAAAGAGCTTTTCAACATCTGCTATCTCACGCTTGTCAGTTATCAGCACAATCAAATGGTCTTCGGCTTCTATAACCGTATCGTGGTGCGCTATAAGAACTTCGTCGCCTCTCGCGATAACACCAATCGTTGCGCTCTTTGGTAATTTAACTTCACTTATTTCACGGCCAACCAACACAGAGGTTTCTTTGTCGCCATGGGCAATCCCTTCCAGCGCTTCAGCTGAACCTTTGCGCAATGAATGCACCGCCACTACATCTCCACGACGGATATGCGTGAGCAATGCACCGATCGTAATTTGCTGTGGCGAGATGGCGACATCGATAATGCCACGCTCTACCAGATCAACATATGCCGGTCGATTGATCAACGACATAATTTTTTTTGCCCCCATACGCTTTGCGAGCATAGCTGAAAGAATGTTAGCTTCATCATCGTTAGTCAACGCGCAAAACACATCCATGTCTTGTATATTTTCATCAATAAGCATGTCTTGATCGGCTGCATCACCATGAAATACTAATGCGTCACTTAACGTTTCAGCCAAGTACTCTGCACGTTCCTTCACCGTTTCTATAATTTTGACACTGTAGTTTTTTTCAAGCTTGCGGGCTAACAGCAATCCAATATTTCCACCACCGGCAATCATCACACGCTTACATCTGCCAGCTTGATCATGGAACTGCGACATGACTTTGGTTGTGTGCTCTCGTTGAGATAAGAAGAATACAATGTCCTCTGCGCGTACAACCGACTTGCCTTCTGGAATGATTGCCTCATCGCCACGATAAACCGCGACAACACGCATATCAATATCGCCAAGCAACTCTGGGAGATGCGCTAACGACTCTCCATCCATTTTAGCGCCAGACTGCAGCTCAACACCAACCAGACGCACACGGCCACCAGCAAAATCAACTACCTGCAAAGCACCGGGGTGTTCAATGACGCGCCGAATATGGTCAGTAACCAATTGCTCTGGACTAACCAGCACATTTATCGGAATATGGTTGTTACTAAACAGATCCTTCTCTCGAAGATAATCTGCCGAACGAATACGCGCTATCTTGTTTGGCGTTTTAAACAGTGTGTAGGCAATCTGAATGGCAACGATATTGGTTTCATCTGAATCGGTTGCAGCTATGATCATATCCGCATCTTCAGCGCCTGCTCGGCGCAACACCTCCGGATAGGATGCATAACCGACGATAGTATTGAGATCGAGACGAGAACCGAGCTCATCAAGTACAGACTTATCTGTATCGACCACAGTCACTTCATTATTGGTTTCAGAAGCCAAGCTTTGCGCCACCGTCGATCCGACCTGACCGGCGCCCAATACAATTATTTTCATGTTTGGAAGAAACTCTACTCGCGTACTTTATCGAGGTCTATGTTCAGACTGCGCAGCTTGCGATATAAATGTGTGCGCTCCATGCCCACATGCTTGGCAAGATCGCCAATGTTACCCTGAGTCTCTGTTAAACAACGAATCAGGTACTGTCTTTCAAAATCTGCCCGAGCTTCACGCAATGGCAGGTCATAACGCAGCAACGTCGTGGTGTCGCTACTGGCGACAATGCCCAATGCATTACCAACTTCAGCGGCGTCTATCTCAACCGCCCCCCCTAACAGCAATATTCGCTGTACCAAATTTTTTAGTTCTAGCAGATTCCCAGGCCAATCAAGATTACGCAGCTTGTTCTGCGCTGCAACACTAAAGTGTCGGTACGTCAGCCCCTCTTCATCTACATGCCAGCCCACAAACCCTTCAAGCAACGCTGGAATATCTTCGAGATGTTCGCGCAACGGTTTAATAGTAATGATCTCAGCCGAGACAAGGCGAATGAGAGTCGGGTCTAATACACCCTGCTTTATTTGTAACGAGAGATCTGAGCGGGACGAGGCCATTAGGCGTGCACGGAAAGGTACACGAGCGTTACCGCCAACGCGGGTAAAGCCCTGCTGCTCTATTGTTTGGCGTAAACACTGTTGAGCACTCGCCGGCAGCATTTCGATATCAGTTAAAAAGAGTGTTCCGCCCGCCGCCGACTCTAAGTACCCCATGCTAAGTGTACCGTTACTCTCTTCACCGAGTAATTCACGCAGTGAATTTACACTAGACAAAGTATCGCTGCGCAATTGAATAAACGGGCCTTGCGATACAACACTTTTATCATGTACATGTTGTGCAAAAAGCACACGACCACTGCCAGGCTCACCAATAAGCAAAGCACTTGCTGTACGGTTAGCTTGTTCAGTGAGCTGCCCTTGAAGTTTATTTACATAGTCACTATCGCCGAGTAACAGCGGCAGACGATTAGCTGGAGCTGACACACTTGCACTGCTGCTGTCATCAAACCCTTCGGCTAATGCCTTTTCAACATTCAGTAACAGCTTGGCAAGTGATACGGGCTTTTCAATAAAGTCGACCGCACCGTGCCGTGTAGCCTCAACAGCGGTTTCGACCGTGCCATGCCCAGAGATCATAATAACTGGAAAACGCAGCTCGCCGCTTTGCTTCCAGGACTTGAGCAACGTAATACCATCGGTGTCGGGCATCCAAATATCCAACAAGACAAGGTCTGGCGTTTGTTCTTCGATGCAAGTTTGAGCTGCCTGCGCAGAGTCTGCCACCGACACAGCGTAGCCTTCATCCTCAAGAATCTCTTGCAGCAGATGCCTAATATCAGGCTCATCATCTACGACTAAAACTGAACAGCTAGTCATGCTGCATCACCTCGTATTTGCAACGCATTCGGATAAGGCAATTGAACGGTGACCATGGCACCCCCATCTGGGCGATTTTCAGCCTTTATTGTACCGTCATGCTCTTCAACAATCTTCTTGACAATTGCCAACCCAAGCCCAGTACCCCTTGGCTTGGAAGTAACATAGGGTTCAAAAACACGGCTTAGGGACTCTAACTGAAAGCCAGGACCGTCATCCATTGTGACTATTTCGAGTGTGCGCTGAGAATTTGTAAGTACATTACGCGTTAGAATCTTCACTTGAGGCTCTGGAACCGCCTGCTGGGCTTCTAGTGCATTTTTGATCAAGTTGTGCATTAATTGACGCATCCTCGGCAAATCTACAGCAATGGGGGCAAGCTGGGTGTCGAGTTCCAGCGTAAATTTTGCATCCTCCTCCCCATCTCTATATAACTCTGCCACGTCTTGCAACAGCTGATTGATATCTGCCTGCGTTAGGCTCAGCTTGGGTGCAGAGGCATATTCTGCAAATGCGTCCACCATAGAACTCATAACAACCACTTGATTCTCAATGGTTTGTGTTAGACGGGACAGCACATCGACATCGTCACCATTGAGTTTGTGTATCAGCTTATGCCTTAAGCGCTCGGCTGATAATTGAATAGGTGTTAACGGATTTTTTATTTCGTGTGCAAGACGACGAGCTACCTCACTCCATGCAGCATCACGCTGAGCACTGATAATGGTCGTCATATCATCTATGACGACAACCATTCCAGAAGGTTCTCCAGCAATATCGTGTAACGAGGCTCCCCGGCAAAAAAGAAAACGCCTGCCCGTTCGGTCAACCACCTCAAGTTCAGCGGACCAGTCGGTTCCATCATTGCTGGAGAGAAATTCCCCAACTTGATCACCAAATTGTGCTGTGATGCTGTTGTCTTGGAGATCCTGTTTTAGTGGGCTACCCTGCAATGCCTCAAGCTCTGGCCCGAGTATGTCAATCGCGGCCTGATTACTGGTACGTACTGAATTATCAGCATCAAGGGTGATTACACCGGATGATATTTGCCCCAAGACCGCCTGCAAGTACGATCGTTGCCGTTCAACTTGTTGTTGGCTCTGTTCCGCGCTGTCGCGCGATTGTTCTAATTGCAAAGTCATGTAATTGAATGACTGCACCAAGAATCCCAATTCGTCATTTTTACTGCGTTTATAAATACGGCGACTGTAGTCCCCTTCGGCGACAGCGCGTGTGCCTTGCACCAGATCGTGCACCGGCATCATCATTCGTCTTGCTGCATAAAACGCAAACCATACGGCCATCATCACTGACAACAGCAGTGCCAAAGACAAACTCAACATTGAACTGAGCATAAGCGGGCGTCTTAGAAAAACCAATTGACGATACTGTTGATAACTCGACTGCACGCTTTCAGCCAGATCAGCCGAGCGCTTGGCTATAGGATAAAGCGCTTGCAAGACAGAATTTTCACGAGTCGCATCTTCGGAAAATACCGGTGCAACAACGCGAATATAAAGCTCGCCATCACCAATCGGATCGACACCAACATAAGGCAGGCCTTGTCGCGCTCGCGCTATAAGATCGTCATCTGGCCGATTAGGTTGTACAGCGATGTTTTCGAGCAGGCCAGTTGATGCAACAATTCGATTATCTGGGCCAATCAATGTCATTTCAGAACTTTCAGTTTCAGCGGTCAGTGTATTCAACACAATGACCGAAACTGATTCTTTAACACCGACTAACTGCTGTGCTACGTTCATTGTGTCGCGTTGCAAGGTACGCATTTGCAAACCCAGCGACTCCCGACTCAATTCAATTGCATCATCGAGTGCTTGTTCAATTTCAAGATCAAAATAACTATTGATGTTCGCGCGTAAAAATCGGATTGAAAAACTGTAGACCAGCGTTACCGGCATTAAGGCTAACAACACCGAGAGAATAACCAGTTTTACAGTCAGCCTGGAGCCGGCAACGCGTTCTCGGAACTCGCGCATCAAACGCCAGCCGTTAATAAAAATGAGAACCGCAATGAACGAGAGCGCCGCAACATTGCCGAGCAACAACCAGTAGTAATAACGCCCAAACTGATCGAGCCGCAATGCCATTGTGCTCAACGCATACAACGATGCGATAAGAACGACAAACAACACGCCCATTAAGACCGGACTGGTCAGCGCTCTGTTACTTAATTTAGTGACCAAGTGAAATCCTCACTTGCCAGCCTCCAAGTCGATGACAGTAAAGGCTGCAATGGTAAAGGCAATGCCTTACCATCAAGGCGAACACTGATATGACCGAACAAATCACCACTGTCATTAAAATTAGTAGGGCGCTCAATAGTCATACCTTGAATCGATCCCAAGTCATCTAAAGCCGCCAGCAATGATCGATAATTTCTGCTCTGCTGAGTGTTAACCGATTGCAGCCGATAGTGTCGAGTTAATTCGTAGTAGATGAGACTGAAGCGATGTTCAGTTTCAACTAAAACTTTATCAAGCCACCAAGTACGCGGTTTTTTAATTCTAAAATCAACAATGAACTGCAATGGGACACCATTATCCAAGCCTTGGCGAATTTCGCGTGAAAGCTCTATTTCAGCATCAGCGCTGAGCAGCCAGCCTCCGGCGCTGTCACGCAGCTGCGCTGAGCTCACCGCGATCTGACCGTGATCTCCTATAGGTTGCGCTATCAATTGAACCGCAGGGCACAATAGCAGCGTTAGCAACACGACAAGTTTAAACTTGGCATGCATTCTAATCATACCGACTTAACCAACAGCCCATAGAAAAAACCATCCATGCCCTGTTCACCGGGAAGAATTTGATACCCGGCCTTGGCACGCGACATGCCAAACGGCAAATTGAATTCAACTAACGAGGCATCAGCACGTTCTTCCACAAACCATTTTATTTGTTCTTCGTTCTCAGCTTTTAAGATTGAGCAGGTTGCGTAGAGTAATTTTCCACCCGGTGCTAACGTCTCCCACAATGAGCAAAGTAACGCGCGCTGCGTTTGAACCAGTTGATCTATGTCGGTTGCACGGCGCAATAATTTTATATCTGGATGACGACGGATGACACCAGTGCCGCTACAAGGTGCATCCAGCAGTATTGCATCGAATTTTTCTCCATCCCACCACTTGTCGGTGTCGATGGCATCGGCGCAATGCATTGCACAGCGATCGCTAAGTTTTAGCCGGTTTAGTGTTTCACCAACGCGCGTTAGTCGAGCAGGGTCTTGATCGAGTGCAATGACCTTACGCCACTGTCCATGTTCAAGCGCATGCGCCGTTTTACCACCTGGCGCTGAGCACGCATCCAACAAGCGTTGATCACTACCCTCACCTAACAGATAAGCACTTAACTGCGGTGCTGCGTCTTGAACACTAACCGAACCAACATCAAAACCTGGTAGGCTCAGCACGGGCACCGGCGACTGTAATGTAATTGCGGATTCTATGCCGTTAATGGCAGCAGCTTCGATGTCAGCTGCGGCTAATTTTTCTAAATAAGCATCTCGACTATTTTGATCTAGGTTGACCCGTAGCGTCATTGGCGCTTGTTGATTACCTTGCTCAACAATAGCCTGCCAATGTTCTGGCCAATCTTGTTTGAAAGTATCAAGCAGCCACTGAGGGTGAGACAAACTCGCCGACTCATCGAGACCTGCAATTAGAGTGTCTGATTGGCGTTGATAATTTCGCAATACGGCATTCACCAATCCTTTGGCCCATGGCTTGCCCATCTTTTTAACGGCGGCCACGGTGTTATCCACTGCTGCATGGGGCGCGACACGCGTGTAGGCCAATTGGAAAACACCTAGCTGCATCAATAAGTAGATGTCGGCATCTTTGCGCTTTAGTGGTTTGGCGAGTAATCCATCTACCACACCACTGAGTTGGCCTGACCATCTTGCCATTCCAAAACAGAGCAGTTGCAATAGCGCTTTATCATTGTCTGCAACTTCCAACTGCGCTGCGGGCAATAGCTTCGTTAAGGAGCCTCCACCGTCATGCATTTGCGCCATGACGCGAACGGCGGCAACACGCACATCTAAACCTGCCACGATCAGTTGAACACCTTGTTAACTAAATCAGTACCGCGACTAAAGTCACCGGCTTGCATTGGCTTTTTACCTGGTTTCTGAATTTCTAAAATGTCGAGCACACCATCGGCGGTCGCCACACGAACGCCTTGATCGCTAGCGCTCAGCACCTGACCTGGTACTGCAGACTCAGGTGGTTTGATGTTGTCCGGGACAGCTGATCGCCAAATCCGATAACGTACTTTATCGAGCGTGGCATCACAGACTGGCCAAGGATTAAACGCCTGTATTTTTCTGTGCAACGTGATCGCAGACTCAGAAAAATCTAATGCAGCTTCAGCTTTACTGAGTTTCTCAGCGTAAGTGACACCCACTTCGGGCTGCACCGCTGAGGTTAATTCACCTCGACAATATGGCGATAACATTTCAACCAGTGTACTGGCACCCAATGCCGCAAGCGCATCGTGAAGTTCGCCGCCAATCATCGTGTTGGTCAATGGCACTCGTGCAGTGCAAAGCACATCACCCGTATCAAGCCCGACATCCATTTTCATAATGCAAACGCCAGACTCATCATCGCCGGCCAGAAGCGCACGTTGAATAGGAGCCGCCCCGCGCCATCGTGGTAGTAGGGAGGCATGAATATTTAAACAACCCAAACGCGGAATTGAAAGCACAGCCTCCGGCAATATTAATCCGTAGGCTGCGACCACCATGACATCACAATCAAACTCGCGCACAAACTCAACGCTTTGTTCATCGCGAAAATTTACCGGTTGCTGGACTGGAACGTTATTTAATTCAGCTAATGCTTTAACCGGCCCTGGCTTGAGTGCACGGCCTCGCCCTGCAGGCCTATCGGGTTGAGTCAATACACCAACCACCTGATGTTCCGAATCTAATAATGCTTGCAACGCACAAGCTGCAAAATCTGGTGTTCCAGCGAAAACAATTCGCAAACTCTGGCAATCCATCATCTCGCCCTACTCGTCATCGAATTCGTCATCTTCAAGATCTCGAACGAACTTGATCATCTTTTTCCGAATACGGTTACGTTTCAGTGGTGATAGATAATCAACGAATAACTTACCTTCGAGATGATCGATTTCATGCTGAATACAGGTGGCGAGTATCCCATCTGCTTCAAGTTCAAATGGATTGCCTTCACGATCTATTGCGGCGACTCGCACATCTGACGGTCGAGAAATCGTCTCGTATATCCCGGGGATAGACAGACAACCTTCTTGTGTTTCAGCCACGCCGTCTGTCAGCTTTAACTCAGGGTTGATCAAGGTTAAAGGGCTATCACCTTCTTCAGACACATCAATAACCACAATTCTTTCATGGATATTGATTTGCGTTGCCGCCAATCCGATACCAGGGGCGTCGTACATCGTGGCCAACATATTATCCACCAATTCGGCAATGCGACCGTCGACATTGGCCACGGGGGCCGCGATCTTGCGTAACTGAGGGTCGGGGTATAAAAGAATATCCAACAAAGACACTAAAAAATCCGCTGCTTGTGACAATTCGCCATTCTAGCAGGCACGGAAGGCATCCCCCTTGCATATCAGATCAACAAAGGTCCACAGATCCGTGTTGGACCGAACCGATGAGATTGGAGATTTCGTACAGATGGCCAAAACTAACGCTATTCCGGCCGCTCGCGTTGCATTGATGCTGAGCCTGTCAACCCTGGTAGCTGCGTGCTCACTGGGCAAAGACACCGACCTGGTTGCCGTAAGCGCAGCCCCTGCGACTACAGCTGAGAACCGCTTTTCCGAGGACTCGGAGTACACCGTTGCGGTGCCACGCGACCCGGTCCAACCAGCCAATATCGATCCGAACGCGCCTGACGGCTACACGGTTGTTAAGGGTGATACCTTATGGGACATCTCTGACCGATTTTTGAACAAAGCATGGTTATGGCCACAACTTTGGGACTACAACCCTCAAATCAAAAACCCTCATCTGATCTTTCCTGGCGATAAGATCGGCCTTGAATATGTGAACGGTCAGCCTCGAATCGTCATTGAACGTGACGGCCAGCGTGTGTCGCAATCTAGTGAAAACGGCAGCAGCATGGGCACAGAAAGACTCTCACCAAGAATTCGTTCTGAGTCTCTCGATGACGCTATTCCAATGATTCCAGGCGATGCGATCGCCTCTTTCCTCGTCCACCCACGTGTGGTTCCAATGGAAACAATCAACACCGCACCTTACGTTGTCGGAAACTACGACGGCCGACTGATTAGTGCGATCGGACACCAGATATATGTCAGAGGCCAACTTAATCGGGAACAACCTCAGTACGCAGTTTTTCGAAAAAGTAAAAAACTGTCGGACCCTAAAACGGGCAAAACGCTGGGCTATGAAGTACAACACGTATCTGACGTGAAGCTCATGCATTTGGGTGACCCTTCAACATTGATCGTAACCGCCAACAAAATGGAAACTATTGCAGGTGACTTCTTACTGGCCACAAACGATGACAGCGTCCACGCCAACTATGAGACGCGCATGCCCTCTCTTGGTAACGGTGAAGGCCGAGTTGTCTCTTTAGTGAATTCCATAACTCAAAGTGGCCGCGATCAAGTTATCGTGTTGAATCTTGGTAAGAACAACAAGATTAAGCCAGGTGATGTATTGGCGATAGAATCTCGCGGCGGAAAATTCATCGATACTCGCGGCAGTCGTGGCCACGAAGAGGTAAATATGCCGAGCACTCGAACTGGGGTTGTGATGGTATTTAAAACCTTTGATGAGGTAAGCTATGCCTTAGTCATGGAATCGACACTCCCTATTCGCGTCAACGACGGCGTTACGGGCATTTAAACTCCCGCTCCATAATGTGGTTGCGGGCAAACCGCGGCCACATTCATGGATGAATTTACCGGCGACCAGACGCCTGCTTCAATCTGGCTCAGCTACTCCCTCACCCGCTCTATCACCCCAGCGCTCCGACGTCAGTTTTTACAATACTTTCCTGATCCGACCGATCTGGTAACGCTGTTATCTTCCCCTCGCCCAGCTTTTAACACCCCTGATAAAACGTTCAATCAAATGGCCGTGGGTATACTTGAGCACCGCCACGCACGCCAGGTGGATGAAAAAGTGCAAGAGGCTTTGCTGTGGGAGCAACAAAACTCAAACCATCACATCATCGGATTGAGCCATCCGGCATACCCGAAATCTCTGCAAGCTACCAACAACGCGCCACCCGTGATTTATGTCAATGGCAACCCAGATAGCCTGAATGCACCTTGCGTGGCCATTGTTGGCGCACGAAAAGCGACCCATGGAGCGCTCGAACTTGCCGCCGAAATAGCCCAAAAACTCACTGAAAATGGCATTACAGTGATCAGCGGACTGGCTTTGGGAATCGATGCTGCTGCCCACAGAGGTGCTTTACGTGGCAACGGCGACACTATTGCCGTTTCAGCCACCGGTCCAGAGCGGGTCTACCCTCGTTCACATCAGAATTTGGCGCGCGAAATTGTATCCAGTGGTGCGATCGTTACCGAATTCCCTTTGAACAACAACTTACAACCACATTGTTTTCCAAGAAGAAATCGAATTATCAGTGGCATGAGCATTGGCGTGCTAGTGGTCGAAGCAGCCCTGCCAAGTGGCTCATTAACGACCGCCCAGCACGCGCTGCGCCAAGGCCGAGAGGTTATGGCCATACCTGGGGCGGTACAGAATCCAATGGCTCGTGGATGCCACGAATTGCTTAAAAATGGTGCAGCTTTGATCGAAAACGCCGATGATGTTATCCGCTGCCTCAGCGTCGACTTAGAACGCCACTTAATTGACGAGCCACAGCCGAAAAAGCCACCGAATGACACATCAGTTCACAAAAAGTTGAACAACATGGCGCCAGACACGATAACCTTGCTAGATTGTCTGGGCTTTGACCCGGTCTCTATTGATACTCTGGTCCGTCGTTCAGGGCTCGATGCAGCGACAGTCGCAGGAGCATTGACACACTTAGAGCTCTCTGGTGTTATCGTCGCGGCCCAAGGTGGGCGGTATACACGGCTGTAACCCAACCGGCGAGCTCAACGCACGTAACTGAAACTATCGGTTGGCCTAGGCGCTGATGGCTAGTTATCTGCTAGGTTGAATAATATATAAGGCTCGGCCACTGGTCGGGATATCTATTAATGGGCTTTACGTTGCATTGATATTCGATACGAATTTGATGCAACGCAACCCGAAAGGTAAGCACTCAGATAGTTTCATGAGCAAAAATTTAATCATTGTGGAATCACCCGCTAAGGGTAAAACCATTGAGAAATACCTTGGTAAGGATTACAAGGTACTCGCCTCATATGGTCACGTTCGAGATTTGCTACCCAAAGAGGGTGCGGTCGATCCGGACAACGACTTTGCGATGAAGTATCAGATGATCGAACGCAATGAAAAGCGCGTTGATGCGATTATCAAAGCACTCAAAAAAGCCGACTCCCTACTCCTCGCGACTGACCCGGATCGCGAGGGTGAGGCAATCAGTTGGCATTTAGTAGAACTACTCCGTGAGATGGGACATCTTGAAAACAAAGATGTTAAGCGAGTGGTCTTTCATGAAATCACAAAAACGGCCGTTATCGATGCCGTTGCAAACCCAAGAGAACTTGGCGTTGATTTAATCAATGCACAGCAAGCGCGTCGTGCACTGGATTATCTCGTTGGCTTTAGCTTGTCGCCATTGTTATGGAAAAAGATCGCCCGTGGTCTTTCAGCGGGACGGGTGCAATCACCAGCACTTCGTATGCTATGTGAGCGTGAAGACGAAATCGAAGCATTCATTCCAGTTGAATACTGGAGCATCGTTGCTGAACTTGAAAAAGACAAACAAGAATTCGTTGCACGGTTATCACTGCTTGAAAACGAAAAAGTAAAACAGTTCACAGTCAACAACGGTGAACAGGCACACGCTGCAAAAGACATGTTAATGGGCCATGCAAAAGGCAACCTAACAGCAATCAAAGTTGAGAAAAAACAACGCAAGCGTAATCCGACAGCTCCTTTCACAACGTCTACTTTGCAGCAAGAAGCTTCTCGTAAGCTCGGTTTCGGCGCACAACGCGGCATGCGTATAGCGCAGGGACTCTATGAGGGTATCGATGTTGGCGATGGTCAGGTTGGTTTAATTACCTATATGCGTACTGACTCAATCACGCTGTCACAAGAATGCCTTGACGAGTTACGCGAGCTCATCCCTAAACGTTATGGCAAAGACTATCTACCAGCTGAATTAAACGTTTATAAAAACAAGTCGAAGAACGCACAAGAGGCACACGAAGCTATTCGCCCAACTTCGGTAAAACGAACGCCTGAAGAAATGAAGCCGTTTCTGACTGAAGATCAGTACAAGCTATACAACTTGATTTGGAAGCGAACCGTTGCCAGTCAAATGATATTTGCCACCATTGACGGCGTTGCTGTTGATTTTGCTTGCGGTGATGGCAACCTGTTTCGTGCAAATGGCTCTACCGTCACCTTCCCAGGTTTCATGAAAGTCTACATCGAAGATGAAGACGATAAGAAGAACACTGATGATGACGACAAGATGTTACCTGCGCTTAAGGAAGGCGATAAAGTACCACTACAAGACATAAAATTAACTCAGCACTTTACTGAACCGCCACCACGATTCAGTGAGGCAAGTTTGGTCAAAACGTTGGAAGAATACGGCATTGGACGACCTTCAACCTATGCATCTATTATCCAAACGCTACAAAACCGTGAGTACGCAGAAGTTGAATCACGCCGCTTTTTCCCAACCGATAAAGGTCGTGTAGTTAATAAATACCTAACGATGCATTTTGAAAAATACATCGACTACGATTTCACTGCGAACCTTGAAGATCAACTCGATGCTGTTTCTCGAGGCGAAAAGAAATGGATACCCGTACTGGAAGAATTTTGGAAACCATTCAAAGCAACCGTTGATATCAAAGAAACTGATACCGGTCGCGATGACCTCTTTCGGCAATTGGGTACCGATGAAGAATCTGGCAAACCGATCTCAGTACGGGTCGGTCGTTATGGTGCGTTTGTGCAAATAGGCACACGCGACGACGAAGACAAACCAAAATTTGCCGGTTTACGTCCTGGTCAGAAAATGAATTCGATTTCGCTAGAAGAGGCTATTCGGTTATTCGATTTACCGCGTGTACTAGGAGAATCACCTGAAGGCGAAAAAATTACCGCCAATATCGGTCGCTTCGGTCCTTACATTAAATACGATCAAAAATTCGTATCGTTAAAAGACGAAGACCCCTATGAGGTGACACTAGAACGTGCGTTAGAAATAGTGGCAGAAAAGAAAGTAGAAGATGCCAATAAGCTTATCAAACATTTTGAAGACACCGACGTTCAAATTCTCAATGGTCGATGGGGTGCTTATATAACCGATGGCGTCAAAAACGCAAAGATACCTAAAGAGCTAAAAGAAAAGCCAGAAGCTATTCCTCTGGAGACGTGCCTTAAGCTGCTTGAAGAAGCGCCCGAAAAACGTGGCCGCGGCAAAAAGAAAGCGGCAGCCAAAAAAGAGGCTGATGCAGCTTCAAAGAAAAAAGCGGCAGCCAAGAAGAAGACCAAAAAGAAGTCGGCTGCAAAAAAGAAAAAGAAAAAGGCCGCTGGAAAAAAGAAAGCATCGGCTAAAAAGACTGCTGCCAAGAAAAAAACGACGACTAAAAAAGTCACTGCTGCAGCGAAAGAGTAAGAGGCGGCTGCAGCGATGTTACTCAGCTGCAAAGCGGCGGCAATAGCAATCCATTCGGGCGATCTTATCGCCTACCCGACCGAGGCTATTTATGGCCTCGGTTGTGATCCCGACAACCAAACCAGTCTACAAAAACTCATTGATTTAAAACGCCGTGATAGTGACAAAGGGCTCATCCTCATTGGCAGTAGCTGGCAACAGCTAGAACCTTTTGTTGAACTCACCGACACGGCAGTACTTGATCGCGCACAGTCCAGTTGGCCCGGTCCGGTTACTTGGATAATGCCTGCAAGCAAGCGATGTACGGCTTTGCTCACCGGAGATCGATCAACCATTGCGGTACGAGTCAGTGCACATGAAGTCGTACAGGAACTGTGCAACCAGTGTGGCCACCCACTGGTATCAACCAGCGCAAACGTGACTGGCCAAACTCCCCTACAATCGCCAAACGATATAGTGAACGCGTTCTTATCCGACATCGCGGGCGTGGTTGAAGGTGCTCTCGGTGGACTCAAACACGCCACTTCAATATTCGATGCAAGCACAGGTGTTCAGTTAAGATAGGTACCCTCAAAGTATATGGATCTTATCCAGTCAAAATAATATGGCCAGCGAAAACATCAATACAAACACAATAAACAGTGAGTCGGTTCGAGAATACCTTCAAGGATTGCAGGATAGCTTGTGCAACAGTCTTGCAGCGATTGATACGAAGCAACAATTCGACAGCGACCCGTGGACTCGCGCTGAGGGCGGCGGCGGCATAACCCGTACTCTGGTAAATGGAGCCGTGTTTGAAAAAGCCGGTGTTGGTTTTTCAGAAGTATCAGGAACAAAATTACCACCTTCAGCCTCTGCTGCGCGGCCTGAATTAGCCGGGCGATCTTGGCATGCCATGGGCGTATCACTTGTCATGCACCCGGTGAATCCACACGTACCCACCAGCCATGCCAATGTTAGATTTTTTCGTGCGGACAAACCTGGTGAGGAATCTGTCTGGTGGTTCGGCGGCGGTCTCGATCTAACGCCACACTACGGGTACATTGAAGATTGCCAGCACTGGCATCAGGTTGCAGCGAATGCCTGCGCACCTTTTGGCGATACGCTTTATGAAGAATTCAAAGCCTGGTGTGATCGATATTTTCACATCAAACATCGAAACGAAACTAGAGGCGTTGGCGGATTGTTTTTTGACGACTTCAACGGCAAGAATTTTGATGATGCCTTTGGACTCATGCAAAGCGTGGGTAACAGCTTTTTACCAGCCTATCTGCCAATAGTCGAAAAACGCAAAGACACCCCATTCAACGACGCTCAAAAGCTGTTTCAGCAGTACAGACGTGGGCGCTACGTAGAATTTAACCTTGTGTACGATCGCGGCACGTTATTTGGTTTGCAATCAGGTGGGCGAACAGAATCTATACTAATGTCAATGCCCCCACAGGCAAATTGGGCTTACAACTTTGAAGCACAGCCAGGTTCACCTGAAGCTGCGCTTGCGGAGCAATATCTGACTCCTCGCGATTGGCTAGCATCAACTAACGAATAAACGTCACTGTTTATAACTGCGCAGAAATATAACACTGTTGCAAAGCATGCAACATGCATAGGCAAAACTATGACTCAGCATCAGACAGAAATCCACAAAGTCGTCAGTAGTCGTTCAACGAGTAACAAAGCGTTACGCATGAACCTGGATGAGAACAAATACGGCACCATTGCAGAAATAGGTGCCGGACAAGAAGTAGCGCGACACTTCTTCCTTGCCGGAGCTGCGGCAGGCACAGTGGCAAAAACGATTTCTGCCTACGACATGCAGTTCTCTGACGCCATCTACGGCGTACAGGAAGGTGGCCGTTATGTCTCCCAAAGTCGGGTTAAGGCTATGCTCGACAAGGAATTCCGGCTGGTTGTTGATCGCTGCAGTGAAACCCGTTCTAAAGCATCTCGTTTTTTTGCTTATGCTGCCACAGTTTCTGCGAAAAGCTATAACCGCGATAATGAGTGTCATGCTTGGTGCGGTGTGAGAATACAAACCTATCCGGGTGCCGAACCAACAGACATCATCATTCATGTACGCATGAACGACAACACTGCCGAGCAACAGCAAGAAACGTTAGGCATTGTTGGCGTTAACCTCATTTACGCAGCCTACTACTACTTTGAAGACGCTAAGAAAATAATCGACTCTCTTGCCGATGGCTTATCGTCTGATCGGATTGAAATAGATTCAATAGAATTCCAAGGCCCCTACTTCGAGGACATCGACAATCGTGCGATCAACCTACATTTGATACGCAGTTGGAAGACGCGAGCCATTATGTTCAGACCCGATGGCAGCATTGCAGTACCTGCGAACATGTTGTACAAGAAAAATGTATTAACCATTCGAGGGTCTTTCAAGCCCGTTACCAAGCTTAATGTCGATATGATCGAGCAAGGTTTTTCAGCGTTTCAGCAAACGCATGGTGTGTCCGAAAACAACTCCATCGTACTTGCAGAGATATCATTGAACGACCCTAAAGGTAATGATTTACTGGTGCCAGAGGAGGACTTGGTTGAACGAGTCGCGTTGCTTAACTCGCTAGGCATTAGCGTCATGATCTCGGATTACACTCGCTACTTTTCTCTGCGCGCTTATTTTCGCCAATACACTTCCCTGCATATAGGTATTGTACTGGGCATGGTCAATGTACGACAAATTTTCGATGAAGATAGCTATATTGGTGTTGAGGGTGGAATACTCGAAGGGTTCGGGAAATTATTTCAAGACAATACGAAATTTTTCGTCTATCCCGAATTAGACGAATCTGGCGTATTAAGCGAATTCACAAATTTAAAAGTGCCTGATCATTTACGTTTTCTTTATCGCCATTTGTTAGAAATGGAGTTTGTATTTGGCATTAACTGCAGCGATAAAGATCTATTAAGCATTCACTCTCGCGAAATTTTAGATCAATTGACTGCTGGTCGTGGGGATTGGGAAAAAGACCTACCTGATCAGATTGTTGATCAGATAGTGGATAAAAATTTGTTTGGTTATCGGGGTGACTAGTTATTTAACTAAATTTAGTTGGTGATTTCTCGTTTTCGCGAAAAAGCGACTCGACTTTATCCTCCTCCGCGTTATCAAAGTTGTCGTCAGCAGAATTACTCAGTATAGGTAGCGGGTCGAGCTGCTTCCACAAGGGAGAAATAGAAAACATACTAGCCAGAAGTGCCCCACCCCTTAACATCCAAATTAGAAAACCTGCTGTTACGCTGAGTGAAAATCCAACAACAGTATCTCTAGCAACAGCCTTTCCTTCCAGCTTTTCTGTCGCCCTCGCTAACTCTTTCTGCATTTTTTCAATACTATTGATGAACCCAACATTGCTGTCTTGCGATTTGAATACGGTGGTATCGTTTATCGACAGTGGCTCCAATGATAGTAAAGATACCACTTGTCGTTCAGCGTGCTGATCATCCGATAACTTTATTTTTGTTTGAACCACTTTCTCTGGTGCCGACAATATTTCTTTCACTTGCAACACATCAAACCGATTCGATACCGATTCAAAATCGGGAGTCCGCAGTGAGGATAAGGATGCCAAACCCATAGCATCAGAATCATCCGTTGATTCTTCAGCTTGCCCTGCAATCAAATTCTCTGTCTCAGTGGGTCCTGTTCCGCTGGCGCTATTGACACCATCTTCAGTTTGATTCGCAAGATTGCTCAATGAGCCTAGCTTTAACGATTCGAACGACACTAAGGTATTAAGGTCTTTCGCAGGCTCAATGCTAATGACTGATTCTGGTATGAACAATATCGGCTCAAGAATTGCGGCACCAAGCTCTGGGACAGGCTCTGGGACAGGCTCTGGGACAGGCTCTGGGACAGGCTCTGGAGCAGGCTCTGGAGCAGGCTCTGGGACAGGAACCGTTACCAATACAGGCGCATCTTTCACGTTTATTGAAATATCAAATGCGGTAGCAGTGCCAACACCATCATCAACAGAAAATTGCAATAGGTGCAAACCTGGGTCAGTGCCGGTAAAGTCCATGCTAACTAAACCAAGATTCACATCAGATTGCGTGAAGCTGTTCACTGCCACGCCAGACACCATTAGTTGCATATTGTCCAACGAACCAACTGGCGTATAAACAAGTTGTGATGATGAATTATCCGTATCACTAACATCAAGCATTGCGTTGCTTAGAATAAGGGTATCGTTAATCTCTATTTCGGCACCGGTATTTTGAAGAAGCTGCTCTTCATCATTAACCGAGATTAGATTGATACTTCGATTTACTGAATTCGAATCATAAACTCCATCATTTACGGTTATTTCAAACTCGCGTGATGTCGTAGGGTCATCACCTGCACTGGTATAAGTTACAGAACGAATGGCGTCCTGATACTGTGAAGTACTGGCAGAGCCTTCGATTTTTAGCACACCGGTTGCAGCATTGTAGGACCCACTGATCCCATTTTGATTCGAGAATAGAAGTTGGTCTACCTGTGAGTCAAAGCCTTGCGTTAAGCTGATTTTCGCTGATAAAATGAGACTGCTATCGGGTTCACTCACCTCAATAGTTTTGCTGATATTCGTTGGGTCGCCATTTTCTAGAAATAAAACTGCATCAGTTTCAAGCAACGACAATTGCGGAGATTCATCGGCATCACCAACAAGCAACACGTAATCCACACTATCCCCAACACCCGAACCAATGGTAGCATCATCAACAGTCACTGTTACATCAAGCTGTGACACAGATTCAGCATCAAGCGACACCCCAGGCTTTAGCTGTAACCGATCAGATTGAATTTGGAACAGTGCGGCATCTGTGCCCGACAACGACAAAACATTTGGTCCGTTGTCAGCATCTAGAATACTGATATCAGCTACATCAGTCGCGGTGATCGTTGATGTATTCTCCAGTATTGAGTTAGTCAAATTATTTAGGTTAACAGTCGGCGCATCAGCCACTGGCAACACTGTCACAGCACGGGTGACGATATTCGAATTATTAACTCCATCACTAACATGAATATTAACCAAGCGCTGAACCGCTGATGGGTCATCGCTTAGGTTGTTATAACCTACCGAACGAATTGCACTCTGATAATCGACTGAACTTGCCAGACCGGATATGTTGAGTAATCCACTTAACGGATTAAACTGCCCGGTTATGCCATTTTGATTAGTAAATTCGAACGCATCTTCGCCCGGTTCATAATCGATAAGCTGAATCTTTGCGCTGGCGATTATTCCGCTATCAGGTTCAGTTACAATCAGTGTTGAGCTAACTGCTTCTGGCATGCTGTTTTCAATAAAACTAATCGAATTCGATTCAATTGCACTCAACACTGGGGGCTCGTTCGTATCACTTACTTGCAGGCTGTAACTTGCACTATCATCAATCCCTGTGCCGATACTGGCATCGTCTACGTTTACGATGACATCAAGCTGTGCTAACGTCTCGGCGTCGAGCGCTGTTCCAGGCTTCAACTGCAATTCGTTCGAGACGATTTGAAACAGACCTGCGTGTGCACCCGATAAAGCTAATGCGTTAACGCCACCGTCGACATCAGTGACAACAATTTCTGCAACCTTCAAAGCTTGTCAGATAACGCTATTTTCTTCAATCGACGTAATTTGTGTGTTGAGTTGAACGGTAGGTGCATCGTTCTGATCTATAACGTTTAAGGCTCGAGATTCTACATTGGATAAATTAACGCCATCTGACACACTAATGTCTAGCGTTCTGGATACGATAGAAGGATTTTCATCAAGGTTACTGTAGGTGATTGAGCGAATAGCGCTCTGATAATCTGTAGCTGTTGCCTGCCCTGTTAGCTCAAGTGAACCAGTGACAATATCAAACGACCCAACTATGCCATTTTGACTAACAAACTCAAGCATATCTTCGTCAGACACATAGCCTGATGAAAACTGAATACTTGCCGAATAGATGAATCCATTGTCTGGTTCCAACACGGTAAGCATTGAGCTAATAGGCACCGGAACACCGTTTTCAACAAAACCGATTGCGCTGGTCTCAACCATGTTGAGCACCGGCGTCTCATTGACATCATCAACGTTCAACGTATAAGAAACACTATCTTCAACACCGATTCCAATACTGGCATCGTCAACACTGACAGTGACATCTAGTTGCGCTAGTGTTTCGCTATCTAGCATTACCCCAGATTTGAGTTGCAATCGGTCTGATACGATCTGGAATAATCCGGCGTGCACACCAGATAACGACAATACGTTGGTGCCTGCATCGACATCTGTAACGACAACATCTGCGACATCCAACGCTTGAGTGATAACACTATTTTCTGCAATGGATGTAGCAATTGGCGTCAACTGAATGCTTGGTGCATCATTGGATGCGGCAATGTTTAGCGTTCGACTCTCAATGTTAGAAACATTAGCTCCATCATTGACTTGAATATCAATCACTCGTGTGCCAACAGCAGGGTTATCACTCAAATTATTGTAAGTAATTGAACGAATGGCAGCTTGATAGTCTGCCGCACTGGCTTGACCGGATAAACCTAAAACGCCAGTCGCTGGGTTAAATGAACCGGCAATACCGTTTTGAACAGAAAAATTCAATGTGTCTTCGCCAATAACATAACCTGTAGAAATTTTTAGACTTGCAGAATCAATGATTCCATTGTCAGGCTCTGCAACTAAGATTGTTGAAGTTACGGCAACTGAAGGTCCGTTTTCCGTAAAATTAATAGTACTCGATTCTGTTGCGCTGAGCACTGGAGGTTCATCAACATTGCTCACGAGTATGCTAAGCAACGCGCTATCATCAACTGCCGTACCGATTGTGGTGTCGTCAACATTGACAGTCACATCCAAAGCAGACATGGCTTCCCTGTCTATAGGTACACCCGCTTTGATCTGCAATCGACCAGACACGATCTCAAAAAAAGCCGCATCAGCACCAGACAAAGACAATGTGTTTGTACCGCCATCAACATCACTCACCGCAATGCCTGCAATATCCACGGCCTGAGCATCAGCACTGTTCTCCACAACGACCGATACCGGCGCAATAAGTTGAACAGTGGGTGCATTATTAACAGCTATTACGTTAATATCCCGCGTGACGATGTTAGACGAATACAAATCGTCTTGCACATTAATGACAATCTTTCTAACATCCGTCGTCGGTGCGTTACTGTTGTTTTGGAACTCAATTGAACGGATAGCCGTTTGATACTCAAGAGCACTCGCCTGCCCTGTTAAGCTAAGCAAGCCAGTGGACGCATTAAAAGACCCCGCAATTGCGTTCTGCGCTGTAAATAATAGAGCGTCTTCACCCGCTGCGTAGCCTGCAGAAAATAGAACATTGGCCGAATTGATTAAACCGTTATCCGGCTCTGCCACCACAATCGTTGAACTTAAGGGCGTTGCTGTACCGTTCTCTATGAAATTAATTGCAGATGATTCAATTGCACTGAGTTCTGGAGGTTCGTTGACATCACTGATTTGCAACAGGTATGCGACGCTATCATCTGGAGTACCAGGAACGCTGGTGTCATCGACACCCACATTCACTTCAAGTTGACCAAGCGTATCTGCATCAAGTGAAACGCCAGACTGTAATTGCAGCTTGCTACCTGTAATTTGAAACCATGCAGCGTGCGTACCACTCAATGACAGAGTATTCGTCCCGGCATCGATATCAGTAACAATAATATCCGCCACATCAATAGCAACACCGGTTAGCGTATCTTCTGGTAACGATACAAGCATATTCGTCAAAGCAACCGACGCTGCATCATTAACCGGTATTACTTGCACAGTGATATTGGCTGATGTATCACTTAGCGATGTCCCTGCATCTGCAACTAAACTACTGGTGTAAACCGATGTACCAGATTGGCTCACCGTCCCAGAAAAAGTGCTATCCAAAGCAAATACCGTTAAAGGGTCTGCCGGTCCAAAGTACCCTGCATTTGGTACAAATTGGAGTTTACTTGCAGAAGAAACCAGCAACGCATTTGCACTCGATACACTACCTACGCTTACCCAGCCCCCACTACCATATTTATACCGCCAGTCACCATTGGTGGCTGTATTACCAACGATAGCAACAGCCTGCAAAGAATCTCCTGCATCAACATCAGTGAAAGCACTAACCAGTACATCAACAATTCTATCACCGGCAGGACTAACGGTGTCCTCTAGAACATCCGCTAGCGATGCGTTCGTCAAACTCGGTGCATCATTAACGTCCCATACGTGAATTGGAAATTTGGCTTCAACAATGATTCCACTGGAGTCATATACATGCATCGTTATCTGATGAAAGGTATTTGTTTCATAATCCAAAGAGGCACCTGGTGCGACGGTTACTTCACCCGTAACTGAGTCAACAGCGATTCGCCCACCGGCATTGGTGCTTAAGTGAAAAGTGAGATTGGAACTATCGACATCTAAAGCGGTTATATAACCCACATGCGTTCCCGCCACCGCATCCTCATCGACATTTAGTGCCGATTGATTATTATCCACGTTATAAGGCAAATCATTAACGGGAAGAACAGACACATCGAGAAAAGTGGACACTGAGCTTAAAGGACTGCCTGTGCCAAAGGATGAAATATTAAGCGTCTCTCTCAGTGCACCATTAGTCATTGCTCCAGTGAAAGAAGAGTCTATTGCTACTACCTCTAATATTGGTGGTGTACCGTTGTAATTCTCATTAGGCAAAAATTTTAGATAATGCGCTGCAGGTAAAACTAGCGCATTACTCGTGTCAACCGCACCCACACTTAACCAACTGGTGCCGTCGGCAGAGTATGACCAATTGCCAGCAGCGGTAATCGAATTCACAATGACCGCAATTGCCGACAGTTCATCCCCAGTATCAACATCGGTAAAGTTAGCGCTGAAAATATCAGTAATAGTCTCTGGCGCAGGAGTCGTATCTTCATCGAACGAAGACATGGTGGTGTCGATCAAGTCGGGCCGATCGTTAACGGCAACAACCGTTACGTCGGCTGATGCAGAATCGATACTTTGAGGCCCACCTAAAACAATAGCCGTTGTATCGTCAAACACTTTAGCGGCACCATTAGTTGTCGCTCCGGTGTAGGTAGAATCAAATACATGGAATTCCAATGCTGGTGGTGAGCCATTGTAATTAGTTGCAGGCCAAAATTTTATATAATACGTACTAGAAATAACTAATGCATTACTCGGACTAACGCTACTCACAAAGTGCCAGTTGGTACCGTCCGCCGAGTAAGACCATTCACCTTCAAAAGTGGGGGGATTTGCAATGACAGCGATTACCGATAGTGTATCCCCAGGATTTGCGTCAGAGAACTGCGGCCCAATGCTGTCCTGAATGGTAGTCAACACTGGGGCAGAATCTTCATTGAATGATGGCAACGTACTGTCAGTTATTGTTGGAGATTCGTTAATAACCGGGGTGTGATCAATATCGAATTCGAAAGAATCAGAACTAACGGTACCCTGACCATCATCAACAGTAAACAGAATAGACGCAGCGGTGGCAACAGGATCGTCCAAAGACACTACGGAAATTTGACCCAAGTTTATATTCTCTTGAGTAAACGTGTCATTAGCACCAATAAGATTACCATCAAAAACAAAAGACGCAGCGGTTGATGCACCGATAATCGTGTACACCAAATTAGAATCAGGCGTATCAGCATCTGTTGTTAGGAGAATACTACTGGTGATAGGTACGGCTGGACCGCCAGCAACAACAGTTGTGCGAACATTGTTAACTAAAACTTGTTCCACGCCACCAGTTACCTGGCTAATCAGCTCGTTAATATCATCATTGAGGAGCGCGCGTTCATATATTCTAATATTGTCTATTAATCCATCATAGTCGCCAACGGTTGGCGTTTGCGTCCCTATCCGCGTTGGAAAACTATTCCCGACTGATATGGTGCCCTGCATTGCAGGACCCGTTATTGAGCTATTTGTATCAGTCGCCCGGTTGTAAACATCGAGCACAATAACGCCACCTGCGCGTCTCGCAGTCACTAAACGCCAGTCGCTGTCAGTAACGATGTCGGTGCTCGTAACACGATTAGAAACAGTGCCGTCGCTAATCTCAAACACCACGTTACCAGTCGCATTAAGGCTCAGGCCGTAGCCCGTGCTTCCTGATTGTTGGTTACCGAATAAAAAAGCACCATCTGCAGCCGTATTGACATGCATCCAGAATGAGATAGTGAAGTCAGACCCTGCCAATGGGTCCACTAGGTAGGCACCAACCTCTCCGAATTTAGTCGGACTACCATCCTCTTCGGAAAAATCACCAGCTTGATCAAGCAGCCCTGTGGGCGACCCAACACCGTTTATCAGAGTAGCGTTTGCGCTACCGGCCGAATCATCGCCATTCCCATCAAGCTTCCAGTGATGGATTAAATTACTGGTGATATCCAGACTGCCGGTCCAATCGTCTTGAACTTGAGCTTGCGCAATGACCTGTGTTTCAATTTCGCCCTCAACAACCTCTAGATCCCAATCACCATTTTTTAGTGCGTGGCCGGTAATGTCATTGCTACTAGCAACGTCAGCATCAGTCAACGTAGACAGTGTTTTTGCGAAAGCACGCCCATCATCAGTTGCAGACAAGTTACATCCATATAACAGGATATCGCCATCAATCTGCAACGACTCGCCCCACTGCTGCAGCACATCGATGCTTGCCAACAAAGTCGACTGATCTATCACTTGATTCCCGAATTGCAATGCACCATCAGATGCATGCGAAACAATATGCACTGCTTGTAGGTCTTCATAGCGAGACAGGATTTCAGCAATCGATGCGAGTGGGTCAAACGTGGCACCCAAGGTCACGATGGCAATACGATCACCATCGTCTAGCTGAGATTGCAACAGCGTTTGTAATGCAAGCGTATCGGGAGATGTGCTGTCGACGATAACAACTTCGGTTATTTGGTTAGTCGAGCTATTTTCGAATGTGGCTAAATAGCGGGTCTCAGATTGGTCGTCAACCGACTTCCACAACGCTTTTTCAGGGGGTTGATCATTGAGCGTATGCTCGTCAAATGGATCGATGAGCGCTAACAAAGGGGCAGCATCGGCTGCATAGAGCACACGCGACTCGAGCGGCTCGATGCGCGTTACCTTTGCAACTGCGTTCGAATTATTTGGTTTTTGCGCCACAGCTCGGTTTTATCAGTAGAGTCTGGCCGACCATTCGGCTTTGACTCCAGGGTTCTTCGGGTCCTTTTGACCCCGCTGTTTATGTGTCGGCTTCGTACGATGAAACTGCACGAACTAGTGTGCGCCAGTTCACGTTTTTTTTGAAAATGAGGTGTGTTTTACATTTGTTGAAGATCGCTGCCGCAACGGTACGGGAGTGGGTTGTCTGTACTTCACAGGCGATAAAAAGCGAGACGCTCAGCCAACGAAAAACCAAACAAAACCAGCGTTGTAGAGAGCATGCAGAATGATACAAGGTGCGATATTTTCGTAACGATCACGCGCCCAACCAAACACTATTGAGGGAATAAAAACCAGCGCTGCCCAGAGCGGGGGCTGTGAGATTAAATGCATTGCAGCAAAGACGATTGAGGTGCAGACATTCGCCACACTAATACCGTACCAACGTCTACTGAAAAATTGTCGCTGAAACAATGCTGTTTGAATGCCACCACGAAAAACTATTTCCTCGAGCACTGGCATCAGCAACGACAATTTAAGCCACAACAAAATGGGCGGCGGGCCGACGTAAGGCTGTCCGGTAACATGCAAAATTAACCAACACAAAGGGCCTGCAACTAACGCTGCATAAAATGCCCCGTCGCGCCAGAAAATGCGTGGTATCACCCCATTACTGGGAACCGTTTTCAAGAACTTCTATTCGGTTATTACCTGCTCGCCCTTCAGCGCTCGCATTATCATATAGCGGCCGTGTACCGCCAAAAGATCGCAGTACTAATCGATTCGCTCTCACGCCCTTGCTCACCATGTAGGTGCCCATTGTGCGTAATCTTGCGCGTGTCAGAATGGCTTGGTCTCTGACTGTTCCTTGATCATCTGTATGAGCGTGAAGTTCGATTCGAGCTTGAGGGTACTGTGCTAATACGTTGGCTAGAAAATCGAGTTGATCACTTCCACCTGGAACCAATTGGGCCGAACCATCGACGAAGCTAACACCACTGAGTACACCGTCTAACAGAGGGCAACCATTTGCGCGTACCGGAAAACCTTGCATTGATGCTGGACATTGGTCTTGGGCATTTGGCACTGCATCGCCGTCTGCATCCAAGTTCGACGTTATCGTCGGTGGGCTCACAACAGGCGCTGGATTAATTGGTGCTGCCGGTTCGACTGGAACTGCTGGCGTTGTAACAGCGGGTGCGACAGGTTGTTGAGGCGCAGCTATGGCACCAGGTGCTGGGAGTGGAGGCCTTGCTTGATTTCGTTTAGTGCCACCAAATCTGGCTACCAACTGCAATGAACCCGATGCTGCATCGCGATCGTGATACATGCCCTCTAAGCGCATTGACAAAGTGTTGTTGAAAAACAGTTCGGCACCACCGCCTACTCCGAAATACACCGCTGCATCATTACTCAGTGGCACATCGGTATCACGGTCAATATAGCCAAGCGCAAAACGCCCATAAAGCGCTAAAGACATTCCTCCACGGCGGATGCGACCATCTTTAGTATCGTAAATTCGATAGAGTACCGATGCATCGACGGCATTAAAGGGAATGATTTCATCATTTTTTAATACCGCTTCACCCAGACTATATAAAGTAATTTGACCGCTTGATCGATCGTCGAGATCAGTACCGAAAAACAACTGACCACCGGTACCCTGTCGACTTTCTATATTCAACCCAGGCTGTTCGGGATTGGGCTGCAACCAAGACGCGCCGCCACCAATACCTAGATACCATTGATCGCCGAGCGCATGGGCACGTTCGATTGGCAGACAAATGCTGCACGCAACCGCGAAGAATACTGACCTTTTCATTTTTTTATTGCCGTGTGTCAAGCCGATGACTGATTAAAGAATAGTTGGCTTTTGGCAAATAGGGTTACAAAATCAAGCTGAATTACTTAACCATTGCGCAACATCGCGCGCATAGTAAGTCAATACACCGTCACACCCTGCCCGGCGAAACGACATCATGGTCTCAAGGACAACTTGCTTTTCGTCTAACCAACCTGCTTGCGAGGCGGCTTTTAGCATCGCGTATTCACCGCTAACGTGATATGCAAACGTTGGTACAGCGAACTCTTGTTTTGCGCGACGCACGATATCCAGATAGGGTAATCCGGGTTTGACCATAATCATATCTGCGCCTTCTTGCAGATCGGCAGCAATCTCGTGGATCGCTTCATCACTATTGGCCGGATCTATCTGATAAGTGTATTTGTTTGCACCAGCTAATGTGGCACTTGCGCCAACCGCATCTCGAAAAGGTCCGTAGAATGCAGATGCGTATTTCGCTGCATAGCTAAGTATACGAGTGTGAATAAACCCTTCAGCTTCAAGCGTATGGCGAATGCTGCCAATGCGACCATCCATCATATCGGAGGGACCAACAACGTCTGCGCCTGCTCGAGCATGAGATAACGCCTGTTTCACCAACACGTCGACGGTAGCATCATTAACGATGTAGCCGCCCTCATCCATTAGCCCATCATGTCCATGCGGTGAATACGGGTCGAGGGCCACATCAGTCATCACACCCAGCGTCGGCACTGCCGCCTTTACCGCCATGATGGCCCTTTGTGCCAAGCCATTTGGGTCGTATGCACCTGCGCAATCATCCGTTTTCACTGCATCGTCTGTCACTGGAAACAAAACAATCATGGGGACCCCGAGCGAATGGACAATTTCCGCCTGTGTAACCAATGCATCAATGGTGAGCCTTTGAACCCCGGGCATTGACGGAATATCAACACTCGGGCCATCTCCATCGATGACAAAATACGGCTGAATCAACATGTTGGCGCTAATTTCATGCTCACGCATTAAATCGCGAGAAAATGGGTCCCTACGCATCCGGCGAGGCCTACTAGCCGGAAATGGACCACGAATACCAAAATGGGTGGGATTAGTCACAGTAAAACACTCGATCGTTGTTAAAATCAGTACGAAATGCGATGCTTGAGATTAGCAGAATGCCTGTTGTACGGCTATGCTCAAAGCTTATTCAATGCCGCTCAACTAGCGGTTCAACTCATCAGTTCGTCAAGAGCCATTTATGTCCTTCTACATAAAACTATTTGTGCTGGTTATATTGGGAACTGCCCTCGCTTTGGTCACAATCAATACCCTTGTGTTATCGACAGACGATCTGTCGGAACGATTTAGCACCCCATCCACGAGCTACCTCGATCGAAATGGCGATGGCGGTGGCAGTAGCGGCGGGCCAGAAAGAGTCCACGTTGACCTACCAGATGCACTGGTTCGTGCCAGATCGGCTGCTGATATTGAAGTTGAAAAGGAGCGCGGCACCGGATACACGGCATCAATATCCCAACAAAAAATGACTGCAGAAGATCCGAATACTGCCCTCGCAGTCACTGTAGAAGAAAATGCTGAAATCGCTCCTGATGAGTTGGTTGAGATTGTAGGCGATGATGCAGCCGAAAAAGAAATTGGCGATGAAATAGTCTCAACCAATGAACAACCAGCAGGCAACGGCACGATTTCAAGATCAGACAGCGACGCTGATATAAAAGCCATGAGCAAGACAACCAACACGCAAACTGACATCGATAAACCCGAAAAGCCAGAAACAGGTATTACTAAAACTAAAACCCAACAGCCAAAGATCAAAAAACGGGCTAAAACAGTTAGAGCACTTGATCTTGCGTATGCACCACCCGCAGGAAGCGGATGTACTTTCCCAGACAATAACGTTGTGCGAGTGGCGGTTGAATATAGACCTACCTCTTATGCGATCAAAGGACAAAGCTTGACCAGTATCGATCAGTTGATAAGACTGTATAAGAAATGCGGTGGTGGGAAAATGTTGGTATTACAAAACAACGAAGGCCTTAAGGAAACTGAAGAGCGCCTCATTCAACTTCGCAAGGATGAAGTAAAGTACTATCTACTTCAAAGGCGTGTGCCAAAAGACGACATGATATTTTCTGATAACTCGTGATAAACCGTTACACATTAGTCGGCCAACCGGTCGCACATAGCATCTCTCCCGCCATTCATCATTTATTTGGTGAACTCACGCAGCGACGTTTGCTCTACACACGCACAGAAGCAACTGAGTCGAATTTCAATTCAATTATTAAGCAATGGTTTGAAGGTGGCGGCAAAGGTTGCAACATCACCACGCCTTTTAAAGAACTTGCCACAACAGCCTGTGACCGCCTTAAAGAAAGTGCGAGGCTTGCAAACGCAGTCAACACCATTGAGTTACACCGAGACGGGGCGCTCGTGGGGCACAACACAGATGGCATTGGCCTGCTTACCGACATAGAGAAAAACAAACGAGTTGAAATCACTGGAAAAAGAATTTTATTGCTCGGTGCTGGTGGAGCTGCAAGAGGTGCCGTAGCACCGATTCTCAGCGCACAACCTGAATGCCTGCATATTGCGAATCGTACCGTTGAGCGCGCAAAATTAATTGCCGATACTTTTTCATCAGTTGGCGCAACCCACTTCAGTAATTACGACGATCTAACAGAAGAACCACGCTTTGACGTTGTCATCAATGCTACGAGCATGGGTTTTGAAGGCAGCGCACCACCAATTCCAGCAAATGTGATTGACGCAAAAACTTTTGCCTACGACATGACTTATAGCAAGCAACAAACTCCTTTTCTGAATTGGTGTGAGCAGGCTGGTGTAAAACACTTTAGCGACGGGTTTGGTATGCTGGTAGAACAAGCAGCCGACGCCTACTTAATTTGGGAAGGCGTTAGACCCAAAACAAGAAAAGTTTTTCTTGCAACAGATGAAATCATTAACAGCACAGCTGGCATAAGTTTCAAAAAATGAATCCATTAGCGATAAACCGTTTTTTTTTATCATTCGGTATTGCTTGTTTACTGCTTTTAAACAATCCAGCCGTTGCAAAAGATCAACCCCAACCCAAACTGCAAACTGTCACCCTAAGCATAGAAGGGGTACGGCTCAGTAGTGAAATAGCCAGCAACCCCAACCAACGCTACATGGGGCTCAGTTTTCGTAAAACACTGCTCGACAATGAAGGCATGCTGTTTGTCTATCCAGAAGAGCAAGCGCTCACATTTACCATGCGCAATACATTGCTACCTTTATCAATTGCGTACATATCCAAAGATTTTGTCATTCTCGAAATACACGACATGCCCGTTGGCCCCGGTCAACTGTTCCCATCTAAAGTTCCAGCTAAGTACGCTTTAGAAGTCAATCAAGGTTGGTTTGAACGTAATAAAATAGGCGTTGGAGCGCAGATTACCAGAGAGCTTGATTAATGCAATTTAATAAACTCGGTCACACCGACATAGACATCAGCCAGCTTTGCCTTGGCAGCATGACCTGGGGTACGCAGAACACATCCTCTGAAGCTTGCGAACAGATCGACTACGCAGTCGATCACGGCATCAACATGATCGATACTGCAGAGCTCTATCCTACAACCCCGCTTGGTCCTGAAACACAAGGTCGCACTGAAGAGTTCATTGGTGACTGGGTGACAAAGTCCAACAAACGCAATGAGATACTCATCGCCACTAAAGTGGCAGGCAATGGTGTTAAGTGGATTGATAACGGAAGTGACATCACCGGCACAAAAATTCGCCAATCGTTAGAGCAGTCTCTGCAACGCCTGAACACCGACTATATAGATTTATATCAGCTCCATTGGCCGAACCGTGGCTCATATCATTTTCGCCAATCTTGGACGTTCGACCCTACTACACAAAACAAACAAGGTTTTCTCGATCACGTTGTCGACGTACTGGAAACATTACAGTCACTTGTTGATGAAGGTAAGGTTCGCCACATTGGCTTATCGAATGAATCGTGCTGGGGTACCGCTCTGTTTCTATCCATTGCGCAAAAAAATAATCTTCCGCGTGTGGTTACTGTACAAAACGAATACAGCTTAATGCATCGTCTATTCGATTTGGATTTCGCAGAACTTGCACATAACGAAGAAGTTGGCTTGTTGGCTTTTTCGCCACTAGCATGTGGGCTATTAACGGGCAAATACGACAATGACGCGATACCCGACGGCTCAAGAAGAAGCATGAATAAAGACCTAGCTGGACGTGTGTCTGAAAGAAGCCGGCCTGCACTGACCCGCTACATCGCTTTAGCTCGTGAACATGATCTAGATCCAGCTCAAATGGCACTGGCGTTTTGCATGACACGACCGTTCATGGCATCCGTTATATTCGGTGCAACCAGTATGGATCAGTTGAAGAATAATATTAAAGCCGCTAATTTGGTGCTTAGCGATGAGGTCATGGCCGGTATAGCAGGTATTCATCGTGATTTCCCAGTACCAATGTAATAGCCAAAAAGGACCGCAAGCTCTTACACGCTTGTAAATTACATACTAAATATTAGCGTGCAGGATAAGCCCAGTCGTTAAGAAACTCGTTGAACCAGCTCGTAACCTCGGTATTGAATCGATAGGAATCAAATCGATGACGACATCGATCCCATGGCCCTAGCCAGGCCGCTTTAGCATCTCTATGCCTAAGTTGCCAATGCCGAAGCAGATCGCTAGTCACCTCTGGATGAAACTGAATTCCATAAGAATTTGAAGGATGTCGAAAGGCTTGGCATGCAAATAGTTCGCTATGCGCCAGTTGAACACACTGGTTTGGTAATTCGAATCCGGCAGAATGCCATTGCAAGAAACGCGACGATCTCTTCAAGAAAGGGTCTGCTGAATTGTGCGGATGAACCCATTGGTAGCCAACTTCGCGTAGCCGCTCAGGGTGAGCTCGTACTTGGGCACCAAGCACATGTGCCAGCAATTGGCCGCCTAGACAAATACCCAGACAAGGGACACTCGACTTCAAGGCAGCTTCGATTAAACGCATTTCGTCACGCATCCAAGTCGGCTGAATCCTCATGTGAACTTGAGGCACACCACCAAAAACAACAAGATGAGTGTAAGCGTCAATGGACGGGATCGCATCACCCGCTATCGGCACACATTCATCGAATGATATGCCGTTAGAGCGCAGCCAAAGAGAACATCTATCTTCGGCCAGTCTAGCTGAATGCCTTATGAGCAACCATCGCTGAGGGCACGCAATTGCCAAAGAACTGCAATTCTCATGTCTAAATTTAAACATTTTTGTGGATGGTATACGAGTGGCTTCTTTCAATTCGAGAAGCAATAGTACGACTTAACAACGAGCAAAATCACCTAAAGAGTTGCTCATATTGCCTAAGCATTGCAATATAATTTGGTCAATATACGCTATGGAGCAATAATATCGCGTAGCTCAATTAAATAACTCAAGCATCATCTTGACGAACAGGCCGCAAGTGCAAAGCGGCCACACTCAATTAATGACGAAAGTGCCGAATACCGGTAAACACCATCGCCATACCATGTTCATCTGCCGCATCGATAACGTCACTATCGTTTCGTGAACCGCCGGGCTGAATTACAGCTGCTATTCCAACTTCTGCTGCGTGATCTATGCCGTCTCTGAACGGAAAGAACGCATCGGACGCCATAACAGCGCCTTTGACTTCCAAGCCACCGTCGGCGGCTTTGATTGCTGCAATTTTGGCAGAATAAACACGACTCATTTGACCCGCACCTACACCAACTGTTGCCTTGTCACTGCTATAGACAATCGCGTTTGATTTCACAAATTTAGCCACGTTCCACGCAAACAGCAAGTCTTGAATTTGTGCATCAGTGGGTTTGATTTTACTCACCACTTTTATGTCTGCAACGTCAAGATTATGCAAGTCGTCGTCTTGTACTAGCAGGCCGCCTGAAACAGGTTTCAGTATTAAATTATTTTCAAGCGCTGGCATTGCCACACAATCGAGCAATCGAACGTTTGGATAAGCCTGCAAAACTTCTGCAACACCTGGCTGCATGCCTGGCGCAATAATAACTTCTACAAACTGACGTTCTGTTATGGCCTTTGCCGTCTCTACATCAAGACTACGATTAAACGCAATAATGCCACCGAAAGCTGATGTTTCATCCGTTTTAAACGCACGGTCGTATGCCTTGTAAAGCGTATCTGCAATGCACACACCGCATGGATTAGCGTGCTTTACAATGACACAAGCAGGTTCTGCAAACTGCCGTACACAGGCAAGTGCAGAGTCGGCATCCATCACATTATTGTAAGACAACGCCTTGCCTTGAATAAGATTGGACGCCGCTAAGGAGCCCATCGCAGGATTTTTCTCATGATACAAAGCTGCGCTTTGGTGCGGGTTTTCACCATACCGCAGCTCTGTGGCTAAGTTGTATTGGCGATTTAATGTGCGAGGAAAATTCGCAAGATCAGCTGTATCTCCCGGCGTTTTGATACGCGCAAGAAAATCGGCGATCATGCCATCGTAATGCGCTGTATGCTCAAACGCTTTAACGGCCAAATTGAAACGCAGTTTCAGTTGTTCATCTGCGTTTTCTTTTAAAGACGCAATAACCTGTGGATAATCAGCAGGATCTGTAACCACAGCAACTGATGCATGATTTTTTGCAGCGGCTCTCACCATCGCTGGGCCACCAATATCTATATTTTCAATCGCAGCATCGAAACTGACATCCGGGTTGGCTATAGTTTGCGCGAACGGGTACAAATTAACAATGACAAAATCGATTGGCGCAATACTGCGCTCGTGCATAACGTTGTCATCGACACCACGTCGACCAAGAATGCCTCCATGAACGGTCGGGTGCAGGGTTTTCACCCTGCCCGCCATCATTTCAGCAGCACCGGTATGTGTTGCAACATCCGTTACAGGCAAACCTGCGTCTCTTAACGCACTCGCTGTCCCACCTGTGGATAGCAACGTGTAACCAGCATCGTGAAGCGCTGTTGCTAAAACCGAAATATTTGATTTATCGGATACGCTGAGCAACGCACAGGGAGACACAGTCTTGGTATTCAATTGGCTACTTGTCGGCTAATTTCCCACGTAAGGTGCCACGACTTATACCAAGCCATTGCGATGCTTTACTTTGGTTGCCACGACACTCAGCTAATACATAGTCGATCAAGGCTGATTCGACTTGGCGCATGACCATACGATGTAAGTCGTGAGGTACTTCTCCATCGAGCATTTCAAAATATCGATCAAGTTCCCCATTAACGCAGCGCTGCAAGGCAGTTTCGTCTTTGGTTTGAATCGGCGGGGTTACAGTTGGTGAATTAGATTCCATAATTTACTCAGGCAGCTGCCACAAAATTTTCTGGGCAAGTGAAAAATTCCTCGATTATCGCAAGCTGATCGTGGGCAGATTCCATAGTATATGCTCGCGCCCTAAAATCGGCCGCGTTGCGAAATCCCTTGCAGTACCACGCAATATGCTTACGCGCTATTCGAAGACCTGTGTACTCACCGTAAAGTGAATAGAGGCCATTCAAGTGCGTAATCAAGGTCTCATAAATTTGTTGTGTTGTCGGTGCAGGCGGTGCGTCACGTCCTGCTAGTTGTTCTGTTATTGATTTAAACAGCCAAGGATTACCTTGCGCTGCCCTTCCTATCATAACGCCATCCGCACCCGTTAAAGCTAAAACTCTTGTGGCATCTTCAGCACAGGTGATATCACCATTTGCAATAACTGGAATGCTGACAGCACGTTTAATTTGTGCAATGGTTTCGTACTCTGCTTCACCTTTGAAGCGGTCAGCGCGAGTTCTACCGTGGACCGCCAAGGCTGCTATACCTTCTTGCTCTGCAAGCTTGGCAATGACAACGCCGTTACGTTCCGATCGACTAGGCCCCGTTCGAATTTTCAAAGTCACTGGCACATCGACTCGCGCGACAACGGCCTTTAAAATTTCTGCAACCAAATCCGGATGTTCGAGTAAGGCTGAGCCCGCAGCTCGGTTGCAGACTTTCTTTGCCGGACAACCCATGTTTATATCAATGACTTCGGCGCCGTTCTTCACATTGATCTCAGCCACATCGGCAAGCGCGGTTGGATCAGCACCTGCAATTTGAACGGCATGCGGTAAGCCATTGTCGATACGTGTTACTCGATGTGCGGTTTTTTTTGTCGCAAATAGCAAAGCATCGCTTGAGATCATTTCAGATGCTGCGTAGGCCGCCCCCTCGCGTGCACACAGTGCTCGGAATGGTGCGTCCGTGATTCCGGCCATTGGCGCAAGAAACACGTTATTTTGCAGTTTATGTAGGCCTATTTGCAGCATCGAACAGTTGGGTATGGACTAAGGAAAAACATCCTAATACAGATCGCCAAAGAAAAAAACCTACTGCACTAACAAAAATAAAATGCAATTACTTTACGAAAATATTTACGATTTAAATTCGCGAAAATAGAATTCGAAAGATTGCGCATCTTGGCCAGGGTCAGTAACCTCTAATGTGACGTCAAGCTGCTGTCCAGCTTCAATAATCTCACCGGTTTCCCAGTTCGGCAGATAGTCTGGCGGTGAAAAGTCTTGCTTTGCAACCGTACGCCCAACGCGGTTAGACAAAACCATATGCAGCAATGGGAGCTGCTGCGCAAATTCTGCATCATTGCGAAACGATACGTTTATCACCAGTGCATTTGGTGTGTTCGGATGGGAATAAACATTGCGCTTCACCATCTTTAACGACTTCAAATCAACCCGTGCCGGCAAAACACATTTTACAATTTTGCAACCCGCTTCCAATATCGGTCGCATTGTTGGATTGTTGTAAAGCTCCGGTTTGGTGCGATACATAAACAAGGCACTTAACAAGACACCGAACAGGGCGAACATCGCCAGCCTAAAAAACCACGGGTTAGTCCGTTTTGGCACAACCAGATCAGAAAGATCCTCGTCAGCGTCAGCCGTAATTGCGGCCGCACGAGTTGAAGCGGCTACTGGTGTCGGCGCCACGGTCTCAGGTGCACGCGATGAGAGCGGAGCTGATTCAACATGAGGCGGATTAATGGCACGTTTGGCCTCCTCCGAATCACGGTAATTGAAAATCAAAGGTTCACGTGGTTGTGCGTCAGCTACGAAGTCAATTTCGGCGTACGAACTGCTTTGCGGCGCTGCACTAAGGGTCGGTTTTGCCCGCACCGTTGTCGCGTCGGCATCAATAGTTACGTCATGAACAAACAGGGTGTCGCTAAAGGTTTCATCATTTGCCATTTCAACCGCGTCGAAGTCAAAATCAGGGGTATCTCGCGTTTGATCAAAATAGGCTATTTCAGGAAGGTCCGCCTCTTCAGAGAACAAATCAAAATCTGAGTAGGTGACATCGAGTGCCGCTGTATCGTTACTTAAACCCGCAGCAGACGCATCTGCAGGACTACTAAGTTGGGACGCTCGAGCCGCTCTTTGGGAAGCAGATGTAGTGTCAGTCTTATTGGCTTGCGATTCACGCCGAACAGCCTCCTCTGAGGTGTGTAGCTCCTCTAGAGCATCAAATATACTCAGGCACTCACCACATCGAACTCGTGTGTCACTTGACGAGAGCAGATCTCGAGATACTTCGAACACCGTTTGGCAATTCGAACATCGAGTTTGAGGATTTTTTGCAGCGTCCAATTGTGAGCTGGGTAATGCCATTCGTCATGTGGGTCGGCGAGTCGCAGTTATAAGCGCCCAGCCATTGATTGCCGTTGTTGGCTCGAGATCGAACCAATTATTGTAGCGTATGCCGAGCTCGTCTACCTGATCTTCAAGAATACCTGACATTAGTAGCATTCCACCAGTGCGAATCATGCCTGCAAAGCGATCTGCAAGAGTTGTTAACGGTTCGTACAAAATATTGGCGACTATGACGTCAGCATTGGTAATTTGCAGCGCCTCGGGCTGACTGATCAGTAATTTTTCATTCACACCATTATCGAGTGCATTTTGCCGCGTAGCGATCAGCGCTTGCTCATCAATATCGACCGCATAAACCGCTTTTGCCCCTAACTTCGCCGCAGCAATGGCCAGCACACCCGATCCACAACCATAGTCAACTACAACAGCATCCTGAAACGGTTTATCGATGGTTTCTGTTTCGCGACCTAACCAGCTCAAACATTGCGCTGTGGTGGCATGGGTACCCGTACCGAAAGCAAGTCCGGGGTCGAGATGTACAATCACTGCATTGGGGTCAGGCGACTCTCGATGCGAGGGACACACCCACAGCCGAGGCCCAAACTGCATTGGGTGATAATCCGCCATCCATGCTCGTTCCCATACCGCATCAGCGAGCACGCGCAGCTCATAGTCGGGCAAGCTAAGACCGGCACTGCTTGCCGCTATGTGCAAGGATGTTATGAGTTCGTCTGTGTTTTGAGCCTGAGCAAACAGACCTACCAGCGTGATGTTGTCCCATAACCGCATCTCACCTGGAGCGGGCTCAAGGATGGGTTGGTCGTTTTTATCCTGATAGGTAACCGATACCGCACCGGATGCAAATAGCCATTGTTCCAACTGCTCAACTGTCTCAGGCGTTGCGGCTACGGCTATTTCAGGCCAATCACCGGTGCTCACAATGCGCTACTACTGCAAGCCGAGTTTACGCTCAAGATAGTGAATATCGATACCACCTTTGAGAAAACCTTCATCATTGAAAATATCACTGTGCAGTGGAATGTTGGTGGTTATACCATCAATAAAAACTTCGCTTAGCGCACCACGCATGCGCGACATTGCAGTTTCACGAGTCATGCCCTTAACGATCAGCTTGGCAATCATTGAATCATAGTACGGTGGCACTTTATAACCATTATAAATATGCGTATCCATGCGAACACCCAGACCACCTGGCGCATGGTACTGCGAAATGGTGCCGGGAGATGGCATGAAGGTGACTGGGTCTTCTGCATTTATCCGGCATTCAAATGCATGACCGCTAACCACGATATCTTCTTGTTTGTAAGGCAGCTCGCGCCCTTCAGCTACTAATATTTGCTGCTTAATAATATCAACACCGGTTATCATTTCGGTAACCGGATGCTCCACCTGAACACGAGTGTTCATCTCAATGAAATAGAAACCGCCGTTTTCGTACAAAAATTCGAATGTGCCCGCACCGCGATAACCAATGCGTTTGCAGGCATCAGTGCAGCGTTTACCCATGTCTTGCCGGGTTTCTTCATCAATACCTGGCGCTGGAGCTTCCTCAACAACCTTTTGATGACGACGCTGTAACGAGCAATCTCGCTCAGCTAAATGGATCGCGTTTCCATGGGTGTCGGCAATAACTTGAAATTCGATGTGGCGGGGGGTCGTCAGGAATTTCTCCATATAAACCACGGGATTATTGAACGCTACAGAGGCCTCATTGCGGGTCATGGAGATCGATTGCTCCAACTCCTCATTGTTGTGCACGACTCGCATGCCACGACCACCACCACCGCCAGACGCTTTGATGATAATCGGGTAGCCAATTTGTTCAGCTAATCTGCGGTTTTCAGTTGGATCGTCGCCCAATGGCCCATCTGAACCTGGAACACACGGCACACCCGCTGCACGCATCTCTCGAATGGCGCTCACCTTGTCGCCCATGAGCCGGATGGTATCGGCAGTTGGGCCGATAAACACAAAACCGCTGGATTCAACCCGCTCAGCGAAATCGGCATTCTCAGCGAGAAAACCGTACCCAGGATGAATTGCGTCGGAACTGGTGATCTCGGCGGCGGCAATAATGGCCGGAATATTCAAGTAACTCTCTAACGACGATGGCGGCCCTATGCAAACAGCCTCATCTGCCAAACGTACGTGTTTTAGGTCACGATCGGCGGTGGAGTATACGGCAACCGTTTGAATACCAAGGTCACGACAGCAACGCATGATGCGCAGTGCGATCTCACCACGGTTGGCGATCAGTACTTTTTTTAGTGGTTTTGCCATGAGTCCGCTCAGTCAATCACTATCAGCGGCTCGCCGTACTCGACCGGCTGCCCTTCTTCAACAACAATAGCCCGCACAGTGCCGCTGGTTTCGGCAACGATTTGGTTCATGATTTTCATTGCTTCGATAATGCATAAGGTATCGCCTTTGGATACGGTTTGACCTATCTCGACGAAGGCTTTTTCGCCGGGTGAAGGTGACCGATAAAAGGTGCCGACCATTGGTGACTCGACAATCGTTCCAGGTGGCAGTAAGTCTTCAGCCTCCGCTGCTGCAGCTTCCGCTGTTGGCGCGGGCGCCGCACCGGCTGGAACCATGGAAGGTGCGTACGCTTGAGGAGCAGCGATTGGTGCATGCTGCATCACTGAACCACGTGCTATGCGCACTGATTCTTCGCCTTCAACAATTTCTATTTCTGCGACATCAGAGTCTTCCAGTAACTCGATTAGTTTTTTTATTTTTCGAATATCCATGTGGCTCTTCTCGATCAGCATCTTTTTCGGGATTCGATTAGACATACAAGTGTGTAATACTTTGTATAGCCTAATCTAATTGTGCGAAGATACCATCAAATTGCGGTGGGTTACAGACATTTAGCAACAAATTAGCTCAAAAATAAGGATAAGCACCATTTCCGCAATTGACCCGACGTTAGCTTTCGCAACACTCGACCCACATCAGATCCTTGACGCTATCGATGCACACGGATGGCGCACCGACGGCCGTGTTTCTGCACTAAACAGTTACGAGAATCGCGTCTACACCATTGGCCTAGATGATGACACCACCGTGGTGGCCAAATTTTATCGGCCGATGCGGTGGACTGATGATGCCATCCTTGAGGAGCATCACTTTTGCGATGCGCTAGTGGCCAACGACTTACCCGTTATCGCTCCATTGAAATCCGACACAGGTGAATCACTGTTCACTCATGGCGCTTTTCGCTTCTGCATTTTCCCAACCGCCGGCGGTAGGCCGCCAGAACTCGACAACGACGATCAACTCACCGTAATCGGCCGCACATTAGGCCGCCTACACCTTAGTAGCGACACTTACAAATTTAAACATAGGCCACTCATTACACCTGAAAGACTGGGTGACGAGTCGGTGGCTTTTTTAGAAGGGTCAGACTTGCTGCCAATGGATATTCGCACGGCCTACCTATCGCTTGTTCATGAGATTATGCCCATAGTGCATGAGAGTTTCGCACAACAAACTAGTCTGCATAAATTCTCTATTCACGGCGATTTTCACCCCGGTAATATTTTGTGGGGCCGCGATGACACACCCCACCTACTCGATTTTGATGATTCGGGCATCGGCCCAGCCATCCAAGACTTGTGGATGTTTATCTCAGGGGATAGACAATACGCGCAAGCTAGATTAGGTTGCCTGCTAGACGGTTATCACGAGTTTCGAGAATTTGATGAGCGCGAGTTAGCGTTAATAGAGCCACTAAGAGCACTGCGCATTATTCATTACGCTGCTTGGATAGCACGACGCTGGGAGGACCCAGCTTTTCAGCGGGCTTTTCCTTTCTTCGCTGGCAATCGATTCTGGGACGAACATATATTGTCGTTGAAGGAACAACGTTGGGCACTTGATGAAGCACCTCTCATTTACTAGCTTACTTCAAATCAGCAGATGTTCTCTGAGCATCTGCTGATTCATGCACTGCCGCTATACGCGTCGAAAAACCAATGATGCGTTAGTTCCACCAAACCCAAAGCTATTCGACATAACCGTATCAAGCTTTGCATCGTCAATGCGGCTAGCCACAATATTCATATCGCTTGCAGCTTCATCTAGCGTGTCGATGTTGGCAGATGCGGCGATAAATCCAGCTTCCTGCATCAATAAGGTGTAAATAGATTCTTGCACGCCTGCAGCCCCTAAAGAATGACCCGATAACGATTTGGTTGAGCTGATGTTAGGTCCATTGTCGCCAAACACAGCCCTGACCGCTTTCAGTTCAGCGATATCTCCAACTGGCGTGCTTGTACCGTGTGCGTTTATATAATCGATTGGGGTATCCACAGTCGCGCTGGCAAGCTTCATACACCGCTGCGCACCCTCACCAGAAGGTGCTACCATGTCATGCCCATCTGAACTGGCTCCATATCCCACCACTTCTGCGTAGATTTTTGCACCACGTGCCTTCGCCGTTTCAAGCTCTTCTACCACGACCATACCGCCACCACCGGCGATAACGAAACCATCACGATCTGCATCGTAAGCGCGGGAGGCGATCGCTGGGTTGTCATTGTATTTGGTCGACAACGCACCCATGGCATCAAACATACAACTCAAAGACCAGTGCTCTTCTTCACCGCCACCTGCAAATACGCGATCTTGCTTACCCAGTTGAATGAGTTCGAGTGCATTGCCAATACAATGAGCACTGGTAGAACAAGCTGAGGAAATGGAATAGTTAGTGCCGCGGATTTTAAACGGTGTCGCCAAACAGGCAGACACCGTAGAGCCCATCGTTTGGGTGACGCGATAAGGACCAACACGACGGATTCCCTTTTCACGCAGAATATCTGCCGCCTCGACCTGGCTGAATGCTGAACCACCACCAGACCCTGCGATGATCCCAGTGCGCTCATTCGACACTTCATCGTCTGTTAGTCCTGCATCGACAATGGCATCACGCATAGAAATATAGGCATAGGCCGCAGCCTCCCCCATAAATCGCAGTTGCTTGCGATCAATGTTTTCTTTCAAATCTATTTCCGGGCGCGCCGCGACGTGACTGCGCATCCCCATCTCTTGATAGATTTCCCTGGCCGTTATGCCAGACTTTCCGTCACGCAGTGACTCTGTAACTTGTTGTTTATTGTTGCCCAAACAGGAAACAATACCGATACCAGTTATAACTGCACGACGCATAAGAGGAGTCTCGCTAAATTCTTTATTAGAGGGTACTTAGTCGTTCATTATTCTACTGCTTTGCCTTCGACTGTACACAAAAGAGCGACTATTTAAGCGAAAAATAGCCGCCCTTACGGTTTGAAAAGCAGTTTTATGGCTTATTGTGATCCAAATACGCGCTGTAGAAGCTCACTAGTACGCGCCACCGGATTAGTGCGAATCGCCTTTTCTTCCTCTGCTAGATAATGAAATATTCCATCTGAGCCTTTATCGACCACATGACCAGTCAGGTCAGCTTCGACCTTCGGTGCTAATGGAATTGACTGATATTGCTTCAGCAAACTATTAAACGACTGAACAGCACCAACCTCAGCAAGCGCACTGTCGATTAGAGGACGCATGGCTGACTTAATGCCAGTGCTGGTTTTTGCTTGGAAATACTGCGTGGCCGCATTGTCAGGCCCCTGCAAAATACCCTTTGCATCTTGCACACTCATATCGCGGATGGCACCAACAAAAAGCTCCTTAGCTTTTGGTGTCGCAAGTTCAGCTGCTTTGTTCAAACGCAGCTCTAAATCATCGAAAGACTTCTCCAGCCCGACCTTACTGGCGAAATTGCGGGCCTTAAGTAAAGTACTGGGCAGTGGGATACGAACCACTGGGTCTGAAGCAAAGCCACCACTTTTTCCCAATTGTCCGACGACTGCAGATGAGCCCTTAGTCAAAGCCTCTTTGAGTCCAGCTGTGATATCGGCGCTGGTGAGTCCGCCTGATTGCGCGCTACCCAAAGCGGCTTCTGCTGTTTTTGCAATATCTTCCAGCGATGGACCGTTGCCGGCGCAGCCAGTAATAAGTGTGCAAGCGACCACTAATGGACCAAGTTGTTTAAAGCGCATGAATACTCCTTCGTTGGACTAGTTTTATAAGTGGAGAGTAGGTTGTTTTAACGAACTATGCTCAGATTGCGTGTATCGTATTACATTAGTTTTTATCAGGTAATAACCGTAAACACCAACCTACCCTATTCTGCTAGTGCGTCAGCCAATAATAGTCGGTTCGAAGAGAACAGATTCCACTGGCACGCGCAGTCCAATTTGTGCCACCCAGACGGGACCCATCACCAAAATTATCTGGTGTCGCCGACTATTGTAAGCGGAGTGCACTTCATCAATGATGTCAATTGTGTAAGCACGCTAAGAGCGATTCAACACGTTATTGGTACAGCAGTGGAATTTTGCGTTCATCACGATACGCATGAAGATGACAAGACCATTGAAACATGGCATCACACACAAACAACCCACCCTACGCAGGAGAAACCTGAAAGTCGGGACAATCAGTCAGAAGCCTATTTGCAATGCATGAGCTCCGGCAGCAACGGCAGACCAAAACGCATTCGGCGAACTCACGCTTCATGGATAAACAGCTTTCAAATAACCGCACAAACTGCACAAATTTCCACCAATGACAGCTATGCCATTATCGGCAAACTATCACATTCACTGGCTTTATACGCAGCACTAGAAGCCGTTTGGATTGGTGCAGATGTTCATGCACTTGCAGACATCCGACCAGACAAACAATTCGCTGCACTGGCAAGCTTAAAATCTAGTGTGTTGTATGCAACACCGACCCAACTTCGTTTAATGTGCAACAGCGCAACCAAAACGATGCACACGAATTCGAGCGTGAAGCATATTTTTTGCGGTGGTGGAAAACTCGATCACCACACCACCACTCTATTAACTAATCATTTCCCGCATGCTTGTGTGAAAGAATTTTTTGGTGCATCCGAAACCAGCTTCATCACTATTAGCGATCAACACACCCCTATTGGCTCAGTTGGAAAACCATATCCCGGAGTGCAGCTGAAAATTGAATCGATAGATTCCGACTCATCTATTAGTAATGAAAACCTTAATGATGACAAACCCACGCAATCCATTGGCGAAATTTGGGTAAAAAGCGCTTATTTGTTTGAAGCTTACGCCACTGGCGATGAACACGATACACGCTGGCACAATGGTTATTTAAGCATCGGTGAAATGGGCTATGTCGACAGTGATGCTAATCTTTTTCTAACGGGTCGGCGCTCACGCATGATCAACATCGCTGACAACATCGTATTTCCAGAACAGATTGAAAATAGACTTAACCAACATGAAAGCGTGCGTTGTTGTGTGGTTATACCCAAGCCCGATGTAAAGCGTGGCGTTGTACTTGTTGCCATTGTAGAGGCGCAAGAAGATGAACAGTTGCGCGCACAACTGTTACGTTTAAACCGTGCAGAATTCGGTACATTAAAAGCGCCGCGCAGTATTATTTTTGTCGAAAAATTACCGATGCTTGCCTCTGGCAAACCTGATATCAAAACAATAGAACGGCAGTTTGAATTTACATGAGTGACGCATGCTACCTCATTGGCGCAAAGCGCTCGCCTGTAGCTCCAAGAGATGGTGCACTATCTTCGTTGAACTTACACGAACTGAGCACACCGGTTATCAATGCCTTATTGACAGCGGCCTGTATTGACCCTTTATCGGTCGATGAAGTCATCGTAGGTAACGCTCTCGGCGCTGGTGGCAACCCGGCTCGTGTTGTCAGTTTAGCGGCAGGTTTGAGTGAGCGCGTTGCAGGATTAAGCATCGACCGACAATGCTGCAGCGGACTCGACGCCGTATTGCTTGCCAAATACATGATTACATCGGGGCGCGCATCCATTGTTGTTGCAGGCGGAGTTGAGAGCTACTCACAGCGCCCACTAAGATTTCGTGTTGGAAAAGATTCAGCTGAACCACAAGCGTACGATCAACCACCGTTCACACCCTGGCCTGATCGCGACCCTGATATGGGGCTTGCAGCAGATCAACTTGCCAGTGAATTAGGCATTAGTTTTGAAACACAAAACAACTGGGCAATCGACAGTCATGCAAAAGCGATAGCGGCAAGAGAGCAACTGCACAATGAAATAGTTGCGGTCGGTGGAATTGAACACGACAGCTTTACGCGCAACTTATCCTCAGCCGTTTGCAAGCGTGTCAAACGCCTGCACGGGAATATCACCGCCGCCAATGCTGCGGTCGCCGCAGATGCTTCAGCATTTTGTCTCGTGGTATCAGAATCAATCGCAAAACAGTTTGACGGCTTCAAACTTAGGATTGCCTCAGGCATAACGCTTGGTGCAAATCCTGAGCTGCCTGGCCTTGCACCAGTCGCGGCTATAAAATCTGTATTAAACAATGAAGGCCTTCGCGCCACAGATTTAGTAAAAGCAGAGATTATGGAAGCTTACGCAGCTCAAGCGATTGCTTGCATTCAACAAACGGAAATTGATGAAGCTATTTGTAATATAGGTGGCGGTGCATTAGCACGAGGCCACCCTATTGGCGCCTCTGGCGCTGTATTACTTACCCGGCTGTATAGCGAAATGTCACACGCACAAGGGTTTGGAATTGCCGCCATTGCCGCAGCTGGTGGATTGGGCACTGCATTGTTAGTTGAGACTATCGAGCCATAGTTAGTCAAAACCATAAAACTGTGCAAATTGATTTACCTGCGCACGCTCCGTTCTAACACTGTTCACTGGATGCGTTAAATCAGGCACACCTAAAGCAATACCACACACCACCATCTCATCATCTGGCAGCTCAAGACTCTCATGTACCACATCGGCATAGTTGGACAATGCACCAATACCCGTCGTACCCAGACCTCGACTAGTTGCACTGATAAACAAGTTCATCAAGCTCATCCCTAAGTCCATAAAACTACCCTTGCCCATATCCCGATCGATCGTTACAACAATACCCACCGGTGCATCAAAGAACTGGTAGTTCCGTAAAAATTGTTCTCGACGCGCTTGCGTATCGCGCCTTGTAATACCAAGCGCATCGTACAAAGCAAATCCGGCCTCATTTTGTCGGGTCTTGAGCTGCTCTGAAAGCTTTGGTGGAAAGTAAGAATATTCTGCAACAATCGGGCGCTTGGCTGCGGCGGCATCGGCTAATTGTTGTTTTAGATTTCCGAGTGCATCACCGGTTAGCACATGAAACTGGCCGGGCTGCAAATTCGCACCACTTGGTGCTTGCCTTGCGCATTCAAGAATGGCTTCGATAGTTGATCGATCAATTGCATCAGGCAAATAGGCACGAACTGAGTGCCGTTGTTCTATGCGCTGCTCCATTGTATTCACAGACATGCGATGACTAAGCTCGGCTTAGAACACTGAGAGGTCGCGCTTTGAATAGAGCGGCGGTGATCACTCCAGCTATAACCGCTTTGACTATGTCGCCTGGGATAAATGCCAATACCAACAATGCCGCCTCTGGAATCGATTTACCTAAATTTAAAGACATGCCAACAATACCAAATGCGTATAACAAAACAATGCCGCCAACAATGGATGCAATGGTTGCAATCACAGCGATTGGTAAAAACCGTATTTTCTCTACTATGAGTCCGGTTACAAATGCCGCCACTGGCCATGCTAGTAGAAACCCCGCGGATGGTGTTTTTAACAATCCAATACCACCTCTTCCACCAGATAGTAATGGTAATCCGACAAACACCAACAACAAAAATAGTAACACCGCCAATCCACCGCGCTTTGCACCTAGAATGGTGCCACATAACATAACTCCCATACTCTGAGCCGTAATGGGGACACCAAAACCGAGTACCAAAGGTGGAATGAGCCCAAGTGCTGCGATAAGCGCTGCAAATAATGCGATAAAAACGACATCCCGATCCATACTACAAAACCTCTAAAGCAAATCTACTGCTTTATGTTGCAAAATTCCACCGCGCGCCTTTAACGCATCGGCAACTTGTTCAGCATCGTCGATCGCAGCCAGGCTCAATGGGAACACAATTCGCCAGCCCGGTTTTTTACCAGATCGCATTCGCCACGCGTCACTAATTAATGCACCTTTGGACATAAAAATTGGTGTGAAACGTACAACCAAAGCTACCGCGATTTCTACCGGTCTAGTGTTAACGCCCAGCTTTCGCAACGGCTTTAGCCCAGTGTGAATCAGGCCGATCAATTCCGACAACCGACTAGTCATCGTCATTAAGTTCGATAGACCAAGAATAGTGACGAGACGAAGACCAATAACGGCCCCAAGCGATGCGGTATGAGTGAAGGCGTGCCAAAGCAGAATGAGTGCTAAGAATGGCCAAATGAATCGCAACCGTTGGATACCTGCTACGAAAAATTCTCGACCTCCGACAGCGTAAAGAATAACACAGGCCATAAAAGCACATACTTGGACAACTATCGAATCAAATATAAATAGCAGCATTGTTGCGAGCAGAACGGCTGCAAATTTCCACACAACTGGCACATCGTGCCAACGCGTGTGAACTGGCGATTCAAACGAGAGCATCTGATTGACCCAGTTGTTCCATTCGTGCATTGAAGGCCGGCAAAACTTGATCAGGTGAACCGGTATCGACAATTTCTCCACCATCAACCCACGCTACCTGATCATAGTCCTGCAGCATTTCTGGCTGGTGGCTGATATGAACAATCGAAGTATCAACAGCGTGCAAGTGTCTTTTGAGCTGCATGGTCGTCGGTATATCAAGACCAGCGTAAGGCTCATCTAAAATAACCAACCGCGGCTTCATCAAAAGAACTGCAATGAGGCAAACTAGGTGACGCTGCCCTTGCGATAGCGTGCTGACAGACCTATTCGCCCACGGTTTACAATTAAATTGACCAAGTGCATCATTAGCAGCATCGGTTGCATCAGCATGCTTATACCCAAGTTGCTGCATTCCAAAAATAAGTTCTTCTTCAACAGTTGGAAAAATGATCTGATGATCAGGATTTTGAAATAGCATTCCGACGGTGCGAATGGCACCGTGACGATCATTCGCCACATCAACACCCGCAATAGACAGCGAACCCGTGCTAGGCGATATAAGCCCGCACAGTAAGCGAGCCAGCGTAGACTTACCCGACCCGTTTCTGCCCACGATACCAATACGTCGGTGATCGGAGTGAAACGTAATACCAGTCAATATCTCTAAATTGCCAATCCTGTAACTGACATCCGACAATGCGATAAGGCTTGGAACATCCGATTCTATTGAGCTCATTTTCTAGTAGGCTCTCAACAAGTTAATCAGCCCGATAAGGGATACTGCAACGAGCCCACCACCTATAATGCGCTCAAATGTCTTTTTGTCACCACCAACAATAAGTTGATGTGCTTTAAGCCCAAGAAAATGACCAATGCCCGCCAATGGAAACGAAAGCAGCGCTAAGCGCCATTGCAAATTCACCTCTGCCGCTACAAATGTTCCAAGCTTCAAAACAACCATTATTATCCAAAGCACGAAGAAGGTATCGCGCAACTTTGCTTGGGCTAAATATCGTGCTCCAACAGCGACAATCAACGGCGCACCAATTAGCGATACGCCGCTAACGTAACCGCCAAAGCTTAAAAAAACGACATCAGCTAACTTACTCTTACTCGAAAAAACATAATTGAACACATAGCTAAATCCGTAGAACAATGTGATGGCGTAGACCATACCAGCGAGCACGTTTCCAGGTAAATTCAATAGACCAATAAGTCCAATAACAAAAGGAATGGCTAACGCTGCGAGTATTTTAACCAGAAAGGCCCAATCAATATTGTCCAAGCGAGTCGCAACGGTGAGCAAGGAGAAAAACAACAATTGAAAACCGATCGCAGGTAAAAACAGAAGTGGATTATTTTCAAACATGAGCAATAACGGCAAAGTCAAAGCGGCACCACCGAACCCAAGACCTGAGCGTACAAAACCACTCCAGATAAAACACACACCCACAAGCATCAGCTGCCACAGTGGCAAACTGTCTAGTACGGTGCTAGTCACAGGCTTACTTCTTCCAATGTTTTGGGCGTTTGGATTTAGCCGCTAATGCTTTAACACGTTTGTATTCAGGGCATGTAGTCATGTGATCGTTAACCATGCCAGCGGCTTGCATAAATGCATAACAGGTGGTGTTGCCAACAAACTTAAAACCACGCTTTTTTAATGACTTACTCATTAAAGTTGAAAGCGTCGTAGAGCTTTGCACTGTGGCCATGGTTTTGTGTGAGTTCTGAATAGTTTCAAAATCGACAAAGGACCAAAGATAGTCGACAAACGATTCTGAATTTTTTTCCATTTCAACCACGACTTTGGCATTCGCCACCACCGCTTCAATTTTTTGGCGATGACGCACAATGCCCGCATCGAGCACCAGTTTGTCTATTTTGGCAGGGGTAAATCTGGCGACTTTGACAACGTCAAAATCGACAAACAAACGACGATAGTTCTCTCGCTTGTTTAAAATGGTTATCCAGCTTAATCCGGCCTGTGCACCCTCAAGATTAATCATCTCGAAAAGAGCCCGCGCGTCATAGCACGGCACGCCCCACTCGTCGTCGTGGTAGGAGATGTACAGTTCGCTGCCAAGGCACCAGCCGCAGCGTTTGCCGTTAGGAGTAGCCATGGGCCCATTGTGCACAGACCTTGCGCGCAACACAATCGAGAATCGACAAAGAACAGCAGTTAAGAGGGGTTTTAGCCTAATACAAGCTATGAATCAGAATATTGAGTGGCGCTGCGGCACCAAAGGCACTTTTAGGTACCGAATTTTTTCTGCTTAGCAGCATTCATGTTCAGCACATTGTCTGGCTCGTGAACACCTTGCACACCGTGCTTCCATTTTCGCAACCATGCCAGATACATCGCCACAGGCATCGCTTTACTAATATAGAAGCCCTGAGCGATGTCACAGCCTTGGCTTTGTAGAAACATTAATTGCTCTTCGTCTTCTACACCCTCAGCAACCACCTTCATATTGAAGTGTTTGCCTAAGCCTAATACAGCTTCAACAATGGCGACATCATCATTATCACTCGATATGTCAGTGATAAAGGCTCGGTCAATTTTTAATGTGTGTACTGGAAAGCGTTTGAGATAAGCCAGTGACGAATAACCGGTTCCAAAATCATCTATCGCTAACCCAAGCCCAAAACGGCTTAGCTCATGCAATGAATTGATGACCTCTTCAGGGTCATGCATAACCGCACTTTCAGTTATCTCTAACTCAAGAAACTCAGGCGGCAGCATAGTGTCTTTCAATGCTTTACTGACCATTGGCAAGAGATTGCCATCCGTAAACTGTACAGTGGAAATATTAACTGCAATATTAAGCGTAGGGAAACCCAATTGCTGCAACTTACGAGTCTCTTTACAGGCAGTTCTTAATATCCATTCTCCCAGTTCGATGATCATGCCAGCCTCTTCCGCAACTGGTACAAAATGCTCTGGCGAAATAAAACCTTTGGTCGGATGCTTCCATCGCACGAGTGCCTCAGCACCTGTAACTTGACGAGTATTAATATTAATTTTTGGTTGATAGTAAACTTCAAACTGCCCTTCAGCCAACGCAATTTTTAAATCCTGCTCAAGACTGATGCGGTCGGTAAGGCGGCTACGCATTTTTTCGGTGAATACTTGATATTGGTTTTTACCGTTGCTTTTAGCTTCCTGTAAAGCAACTGCGGCATTGTTGACAATTTCTTCGCCCATCATCTCTTCATCATGCCCACCGTGAACATCAACGGGAAAACAAGAGATACCAACTGACACGGCCGCTTTTAACGTAAATCCGCGGTATTCATAAGGTGCTGTGGCGATGTTCATTACTCGTCGGGCTATTTCTTCAGCAGCCGGACGATCGTGAATGTTCTTTTGGATAACGACAAACTCATCGCCATCTAGACGCGCCACCAAATCAATATCGCGCATCATTGTCTGTAGTCGATTACCAATTTCTGCAACCATTTTGTCACCAACTAGATGACCGTACTGATCGTTGAAGAATTTGAAGTTATCCAAATCAACCAAGAAAACCACAAACGGCTCATCGTTGGCGACAGCATCAGCAACCGTACGCTTCAGCTTGTCTTCAAACATTAAGCGGTTAGGTAAGTGAGTCAGCGGATCATGGTGAGCTGCAAACTCAAGATACTGCTGCTTTACTTTCACCTGACGAGCTGCGCGCTGCTGCGCCTCAATCAAGCTGTTAAATTCGTCTGCTAACGCATCCAAATCTTCTGTATCAGTGTATTCAATTTTGTCAGGTACCCGGCCTTGACTGTTTTCGCGGCTTTCTCGAAGCTGGTCAGCGAGTGCCTCCACTGGGAAAATATAGGCCCGATTTGTACACCACAACGTGATGAAGCCAAGGACCAGGCTGATCATCACTGCTGCGAAGGCGACCAACGCGGTGAATAGCAATGAGCGCTGCAGCAATGGCCAAGTATTGATCCGAGCCGCTGCTAGTATTCTGTCGCCGTTACTGTCAAGAAACCAAAGTACGTCGATCGACCCACTTCGATTCTTGCTCGACTGATCACTGGTTTGTGTAAGGCTTTCAAATTTAGGCAGCTCACCTTGGGTAATGACTGGGTTGCCAGCAGAGTCAGTCATTAACAACCCAACCATAGCGGAGTTAATCAAGCCCTCTGGCTTTATAAGTGACTCAGGCGAACTGTATTTTAGAATGTTCTGTAACGAGCTGCGCTCCTGCTCAATCAAGCCATTAACCGACGTATTGTAGCGAGCCCATAACAATGGCAACATCGTCAGCAATTGAAGCGCGAAAACCGAGCACAGCACGACGGCTGCCAGCTTGCGGGCTGGTCGCGATGTTGAAAGCTTATCAAGTAGATTTTGAATCTTCAAAAAACTTGTCTCGCTGCACTGCCAGAAATACTCTGACACACGATTAACTCAGTAACACAAATGTCATCACCGCCTATTTGAAAAGGCCCATGATGTCCGTGTAATGAATATCGGCATGGATAGCGGGGCCTGAAGCCCTGTAAAGGTGCCGTATGAAAGGCGGCAGGCAGAAGAAAGGAAATTTAAAGCGACGTTATATTGAATTACGGATAATAAGGTGCCATCAGTGCAATTCTGGCCCATCGCAACTGCTTTTCTTGGCAGCTAACGCTACGTAGTTCACAAAGTGTGACACGAAATTATTCACAAAAAAAACCCCCGTCAAAGACGAGGGTTCTAGTTTTACAGCGTTATGTGCGACAGATCACATCATGCCGCCCATTCCGCCCATTCCACCCATGCCGCCCATATCAGGCATGCCGCCACCAGCAGCGCCGCCTTCAGATGGTTTGTCAGCAATCATTGCTTCTGTGGTGATCATAAGACCCGCAACAGATGCTGCGTTTTGAAGCGCGTAGCGAGTTACTTTAGTTGGATCAAGGATACCCATTTCAACCATATCGCCGTATTCGCCAGAAGCTGCGTTGTAACCGAAGTTACCGCTGCCTTCGCGAACTTTAGCAACAACAACTGAAGGCTCATCACCAGCGTTAGATACGATCTGACGTAGTGGCTCTTCCATTGCGCGTTTAGCGATGCTGATACCAACGTCTTGCTCGTGGTTATCACCAGTGACCTTGTCAACAGCTGCGATCGCACGAACCAGTGCAACACCACCGCCCGCTACAATGCCTTCTTCAACAGCGGCACGAGTCGCGTGTAGAGCATCGTCAACACGGTCTTTCTTTTCTTTCATTTCAACTTCGGTAGCAGCACCGATTTTGATGACAGCAACACCACCGGCAAGCTTTGCAACTCGCTCTTGTAGCTTCTCTTTGTCGTAGTCAGAAGTTGCTTGCTCGATCTGCGCACGAATCTGGTCAACGCGTGCGTTGATTTCATCCGAAGAACCAGCGCCATCAACAACAGTCGTGTTGTCTTTGTCGACAGTAACGCGCTTAGCAGTACCAAGATCTTCCAACGTTACTTTGTCTAGAGACAAACCAACTTCTTCAGAGATAACCTGTCCACCAGTCAAGATAGCGATGTCTTGCAGCATAGCCTTACGACGATCGCCAAAACCAGGCGCTTTGACAGCAACAGTTTTGATGATTCCGCGCATGCTGTTAACAACCAAAGTTGCAAGTGCTTCGCCTTCGATGTCTTCGGCAATGATTAGAAGAGGCTTCGAAGATTTTGCAACAGCTTCTAGTGCTGGAAGCAAATCACGGATGTTAGAGATTTTCTTGTCATACAGTAAAACGTATGGCTCTTCTAACTCAGCGCTCATAGCGTCTTGGTTAGTGATGAAGTACGGAGACAAGTAACCACGGTCGAACTGCATGCCTTCAACAACTTCAAGTTCGTTGTCTAGAGACTTGCCTTCTTCAACAGTGATAACGCCTTCTTTACCGACTTTTTCCATTGCTTCTGCAATGATTCCGCCGATTGACTCGTCACTGTTAGCTGAGATAGTACCCACCTGTGCAACAGATTTAGCATCGTTGCATGGCTCAGACATACTGGCCAATTCTGCCGTTGCTGCAACAACCGCTTTATCGATACCGCGCTTCAGATCCATTGGGTTCATGCCAGCTGCAACTGACTTCAAGCCTTCGCGAACGATGCTTTGAGCCAAAACTGTAGCGGTTGTGGTTCCGTCACCAGCGATATCAGAAGTTTGCGATGCAACTTCTTTGACCATCTGTGCACCCATGTTTTCGAACTTGTCTTCTAGTTCGATTTCTTTGGCAACAGACACACCATCTTTAGTGACTGTTGGGGCACCAAATGCCTTGTCTAGTACAACGTTACGGCCTTTAGGACCGAGGGTAACCTTAACCGCATTGGCAAGGGTATCGACACCGATCAGCATTTTGCTGCGTGCGGCATCCGAAAAGCGGACTTCTTTAGCACTCATTGAATTTAATCCTGTTAATCATTTGGCCGGTAGCCTTTTAGAGACTTCCAGCGCGAAAATTGGGAAACTTAGGCTTCGAAAATGCCCATGATGTCGTCTTCACGCATCACTAGTAGATCTTCACCGTCAATCTTGATTTCAGTACCAGAGTACTTACCAAACAAAACTGAATCACCGGCTTTGACGTCCAGCGGACGGACATCACCATTTTCTGCAATCTTGCCTTTTCCAACTGAAATAACTTCGCCACGAACGGGCTTTTCAGTAGCAGAATCAGGGATCACGATGCCACCAGCACTGGTGCGTTCCTCTTCCATACGCTTGATGACCACGCGGTCATGCAAAGGACGAATATTCATATGTTCAAACTCCAGAACGATTTGTTAAAGGGGTCGCGATGAGATCGCTTATTAGCACTCACCTTAGACGAGTGCTAATTCTAATGATGGAGCAAACTAAATCAAGGGGGGATCGCAAAAATAGTCGACTAAACGCTAATCTAGGCGCTGATAATCGCCTTCTATGGCCTCGCTATCGTTTTTAGAACGACTGCTAGTATCGACAGGACCAGGTTGGCCGCCAGGAGGCACTTGAGGTCGGGGTCTATTTGGCGCATCTGTGCCACCATTTTGACCTGGATTTACTGGTCCACCGCGCCCAAATGCAGAACCAACGACAAATATGTTGCCACCAGCCATCGTCCGCTTGGCCAATTGCTTCGCCAGAAACTGCCTACTGATTGGAATTAGTGTACAAAAACCAAAAAAATCCGTTATGAATCCTGGGGTTAGTAGCAAAACGCCACCTATCAGCAAAAGTAAACCTTCGAGCATCTGTTGCGCAGGCATTTCGCCCTGTTGCATCCGCAACTGGGCTTTGTTTAGCGTAGCCATTCCTTGCTGTCGAAGCATGGCGGTGCCTATAACGGCCGTTAATATGACAATACCAATGGTTGTCCAGCCTCCAATCGCCCCGCCCACCTGCAGCAGCACAGCAATTTCAGCAATGGGCATAATGACAAACAGTAAAAACAGGTAGGGCATAATTGCGTTCCGGAACACACTGGTCCAATGAACCTATCGGCTTACCGGAGTTCTTACAAGGACTTGGCTAAAATATAATTGAGCTTGTGGCAATAAATGGGCGTGCTCAATCGTTTGTTTGATAATAGTTTGATTGACAAAGCGGGCAAACGCTTTTTGGCTAATTATAGACACAGCTGGTACAGAACATGAAGCACTATTGTGTGTCATCAAGACAATTGCAAGGCGAGGATAATTTTCAGTGAAACCATTTCAGACGTTAGCACTTCGCGCCTTGCAGCGCACCGTGATTCTAATGTCATTGACCGTGCTGAGCAATCAGGCCCTGGCACTAGAGTCCATATTTGGAAACAGCCCAGAACCGCTATCGGTTGAAGAGGCATTTCCAGCAGAATTGGTTGACGCATCCACTGATCAGCTGAAGCTCCAATTTACCATCGCAGATGGGTATTACCTGTACCAGAAAAAATTTAGCTATGAAGCTGATGAGGCGGCCATCGCTCTTGGTGAACCTGTCTATCAAGAGCCGCTCATTCACGAGGATGATTTTTTTGGTAAGAGCAATGTGTATCGCAACACAACCAGCATTGCGCTACCGATCAACAATACCGACAAACTAAAGACATTCAACCTAACAGTGGGTTTCCAAGGTTGTGCGGATATGGGCTTGTGCTACCCGCCAACAACCCAATCATTCAAAGTGGTACTACCAGCACCCGCCCTTGGGCAGATTGCGCAAGCTGACAGCACCAAACTAAATATAAAAGACTTGCTCAAAAACAAGCCCTCTTTTAACGCTGACTCAGATTCGCAACCACTACTTCACCCATCCGAGGCGTTTGTGCCGTCAGTCACCAAAGCGCAAGACGGTCAAGTGAATGTGCAGTGGCTTATCCAACCTGGTTATTACTTGTATCGAGACAAAATCAACGCCAAGCTGTCCAATGCAGGTAATGCAAAGGTTGCTAGCATAGATGTCGATCGTGGTGAGATACAGAACGATGAGTTCTTCGGCGATGTAGAAGTCATTCGAGAAATTCCAACTGCTCGCATTACGCTAGACAACGCAGCACTTTTACAAACAGCCGACCTTGAAGTGTTCTATCAGGGTTGCGCAGACATCGGTGTGTGCTTTCCGCCGGAATCACTGACCTTGCCTGTGCTGTTTACCAACTCAGTCAATGGCGCCGCCACAGCTACCGACAGCTCGATGAGCAACGCAGTTGAATCGTCTGCCAACACAGCACAAGCCGCCGATACAGCAGCAATAAGCGCTGCATCCACTGTTAGTGCTACACCAACGGTACTGCCAGTTAGCGAACAAGACAAGCTGACCCAACTGCTTGAAGCTGGAAACCTCGGTTTAATTGCACTGGCATTTTATGTCGCAGGCTTACTGCTGGCTTTTACCGCTTGTGTCTATCCAATGATTCCCATTCTTACCAGCCTTATTGTTGGACATGGCGAAAAAATCAGTACATTCAAGGCGTTTAGTCTTTCTGTTGTCTATGTACTTTCGATGGCTTCCGTGTTTGCTGTCATCGGCATTCTCGTTGGCTTATCTGGATTCAACATACAGCCGTTATTCCAAAATCCCTGGGTGCTCACTGCATTCGCAGCATTGTTTGTTATTTTAGCTTTGTCGATGTTTGGACTATTTCAACTGCAGATGCCAAGTGCACTACAGGCCAAAGTAAACGACTTATCAAATAAGCAAAGTGGTGGCACTTACACAGGCGTTGCAGTCATGGGAGTGTTGTCGGCATTAATTGTAGGGCCCTGTGTGACACCACCTTTGGTTGCAGCTCTTGCATACATCGCGAAAACGGGTGACGCAACGATTGGCGGCATCGCACTTTTTGCTATTGGCATTGGCATGGGCACACCATTACTACTCATTGGCACATCACTCGGTAAATTCATGCCCAAAGCTGGTGGTTGGATGGACACCACTCAACGCATATTCGGTGTCATTCTGATTGCTGTCGCGATTTACATGCTCTCGCGCTTTTTGCCGGGCAACATCATTATGTTGATGTACGCCGCCTTAGCCATATTCTCAGGCGTATTTTTTGGAGCAACTGATCGACTGGATAGTGACAGCCGTGGCGTTCAACGATTTGGCAAAGGCATGGGACTTATCGCCGTTATTTACGGTGTGGTGCTGATGGTTGGCGCACTTGCTGGAAATAAAAGTATGTTGTCACCGCTTAAAGGTGTGGTTGGTCAATCTTCAACAGTCACAGGACAATCCAGCACTAACAGTGAGCACGTGACTTTCCAACGCTTTAAAAGCAGCGAAGACCTCGACGTAATCCTTGCAAATGCTAAGGCGCAAAACCGCGCAGTGTTACTCGATTTTTATGCTGACTGGTGTGTCAGCTGCAAGGAGATGGAGGCGTTTACCTTCACCGACCCTTCCGTTAAAGAGCAGTTGAAAGATGTTCTGCTCATCCAAGCTGATGTGACAAAAAACGATGCCGACGATAAAGCACTATTGAAACGCTTTGGTTTATTCGGTCCCCCCGCTATTATGCTCTACGACAAGTCTGGAACAGAATTAACAGCCGGGAGAGTTGTCGGGTACATGCAGGCGAAAAAATTTAGCGCGCACTTAAAGGCTTATTTGAATCAGGGCGTGTAGTGGATGCAGTCAATCGCTAGCCGATGGTAGCTGGCGTAACCACATCGCAAACAGTGCCCCTAGGACCCCAACCAATAAGCACATTATTCCTCCAACATACCAATGACTACTCCAGTCAACCGCTCGAGTTAAAGCGATTGGCCCGAGTAATTGACCCAGCCCAGTGCCGGTCAACATGAATCCAATAATAATACCCACCCCTGCTGATGATGATGCTAGTACGGTCGCAGTGCTAAACAGCGTTCCTGGTATGACACCGCTGACTCCCGTCATTAGAATCGCTGCAACTATTCGTACCGGTGTTATTGGGATACTCAGTGCAACCCATGCAGTTATGCCCATAAAGAGTGAGGCAAAAGCAAGAATTTGATACTGTTTCAAGCCAAATTTAATTAACCATCCTGACGCCAGGTTACCAACTGCATTTGCCAACATAACTAACGCGGCCCAATAGGATGCATAAGCCAACGACATACCTGAATCCTGAACTAACAGTATGGGTAGAAAAGCCGTTACCGCAACGTATTGAAATGAATAACACATAAAACACAACAACGCCGAAAGCGATTCACGCGAACGTAAATCGTTCAACTTCCCTGCAGAACCTACAAAGCGTAAAGGTTTTAAGATCTCTCTTTGTTGCCGACAAATCACCACGACCGCTATTACGCCAAGCAAAGACAACACAGTGGCAACCATCCAAGATAATCGCCAACCACCAAGCGCGTGAAGCAATGGCGCTAAAAACAACATAGCGCTTGCACCAATCGGCATGAACGCACCCCACAGGCCCATAACCACTGGCAAATCTTTTTTTGCGCTTAGCGTACTCAATATAGTGGGCAACGCGACCACACCCACCAACCAGCCAAGACCTTCAACCGACCGACCAATCAATAACATGGAAACAGAGGTAGCAACGGACCCAATCAAGCTGCCTAACATACAAAACCCAACTCCAGCGATAGCGAAGGGCACATAACCGACGCGTGCGACGATCACACCAACCAACAAGGCGCCAAATGCGATGAGTAAAGCGTAGATGGAAACTAAATTACCAGATTGCACCAGGCTGAGATCAAATTCACTAACCAGTAAAGGAAGCGCTGCAGGGAATTTTCCGACGTGCACAGCGAGTGTACAGCCAGCAAGAAACAAGGCCCAAATAGCTACCCAATTGGTAGAAGCACTGTCGGCGCTGGTGATCACCTGCGAAGAGTACACCAATTATTAGACAGCCAGTGTTGATATTTAACTCGATCTACACAAGCTATCGACAACGATATTTAATTTATAAAAGACTCTGACTGTTCTGACTTGCAATCGATATCAATGGTGCACAATTGATCATCGGCCATAGTTAGTGTAAAACGGAAGCTTAATTTTTGATGTTTGAGGGCGCATACTTGCCAGCGCGAAAAAAGCTTGGAGACTGCGAGTTATGCCAGCGCACAAGACATCTTACGTTCCATCACCTCATACCAAGAAAGCTGCATCGCCGAAAACACTTCCAAAAGCACTACGATAAAACTGAACTCGCCGCCGGTATCGATATATGTAATAGTTGCCATACAGGGCTGCACAAATTGTTCGACGAAATGAGCCTGGGACGCGATCTAAACACCCTATCCCGTTTACAAACTGACCCTAGCGTCATCAAACATTGTAATTGGGTTGCTCGACAAAAATAATTAGCGTTATAAAATTAGATTGGCGCAATGGCAAACGAATCAGAAAATGAAAAACGCATCTTTTACATTCACGCACGCACTCTGCCGACGGCCAGCTGTCAGCATAACGAACGGTCTGCGCGCTGACGATCAAGGTGATCCTGATCACGCAACTTTTCTAACACATCACGAGCAATACGTTGAGGCACTACGTACCAGTGGTTGCCAAGTGACGGTACTTGACCCTCTTGAAGCATATCCAGATTCAGTTTTTATCGAAGATGCAGCCCTGTGTCTTGCCGGTACGGCCATTGTATTGCGACCGGGTGCAGAGTCTCGATTTGGAGAGTCGGCCGCATTAATGCCATCGCTAACTGATCACTTTCAACGGGTCGTTAGTTTATCCGGCGAAGGCTATGTTGATGGTGGAGATATATTGGTTACCGATACAGAAGTGTTGGTCGGTTTATCCAGTCGCACTAATCAACTAGGATTTGAACATTTAAGTGTGATAGTGGAAAAGCTGGGTTATAAGATTCGTAAAATAAACACGCCAGCTGAGATATTACATTTTAAAACTGATTGTGGTCTGCTCGACAGTCAAACCATTTTTGCAAGCCAAGCACTAGCTGCAACAGGTTGCTTTGAGAACTACACAGTAATCGTTGCGCCACAGGGTGAGAGCGCTGCTGCTAACTTAATCAGAGTAAACGATACCACTTTTATTTGCGAAGGCTTTCCAAACACAAAAGCAACTCTCCAAGAAGCTGGGTACAAAGTAGTTTGTCTGCCGAACACCGAAGCTGCCAAAGTTGATGGCGGACTGTCTTGCATGTCTTTGCGGTTTACACCTTGATTTGCTACAGCTGCACCAAGTTAGATAAATAATACGCCACCATGTCTAACACTGGCCCACCACCCATCTTGATTTAATATTGAGAAGAAGCTGTTTAAAGCCTGCAGCCGCCCTCGTCAAACAAAGAAGCGCGTTTCGGATTAAAACTGATCGTTACTCTATCACCGACTATTACCTTCGATTCCGAGTCGGTTCTAACGGTTAGGTTATGCTCAGCTATTTTTGTCCACAACATAATATCTGCACCCATCGGCTCAACATGCTCGACCTCTACTTGCATATTGATTGTTTGACGCCGCCCTGCATTATCAAGCTGAATGTGTTCAGGCCGCAAACCAAGCTCAATGCTTTGTCCAGCTTGCGCAGTGCGACTAAACTCATAACCATTGAGGTGAATTTCAACACCTTCAGCAATAAATGACCATTGCCCGTCGTTGTTTTTTAGTGCACCGCTTAGAAAGTTCATCCCAGGCGAGCCAATAAAATCTGCTACAAAACGATTGACAGGCTTGTGGTAAATACCATGGGGTGTATCGAATTGCTGGATTAAACCATCTTTCATAACGGCTATTCGATCTGCCAACGTTAATGCTTCTATTTGATCATGGGTTACATAGATCATGGTATTACCAAGCCTCTGGTGCAGACGTTTCAACTCAACCCGAAGGTCAGTGCGAAGCTTGGCATCCAAGTTAGACAAGGGCTCATCAAAGAGGTAGACATCTACGTCGCGGACTAAGGCGCGACCAATGGCCACACGCTGTCGCTGGCCTCCCGACAGAGCAACTGGTTTACGTTTTAGCAAAGGCTCAATTTGTAATATTTCTGCAGCACGATCAACGCGTTTGCGAATTTCATTTTTTGGCACACCAGCCACGCGTAATCCGAAGGAAAGATTTTTCTCAACATTCATTTGAGGATAGAGTGCGTATGATTGAAACACCATCCCGATGCCACGGTCTTTGGGTTCCTCCCACGTTACATTTTTATCATTGATGAAAATTTGTCCTTTTGTCACATCCAACAAACCGGCGATGCAATTGAGTAACGTTGACTTCCCACAACCAGATGGCCCAAGAAGTACAACGAATTCACCCTCGTCCACAGTGAGGTTTAAGGACTTTAAAATTTCGACCGTGCCGAAGTTTAACGATAAGTCTGATATGACAACACTGCTCACCCTTTCACCGCGCCAGCCGCGATACCACGAACAAACAGTTTCCCAGAAATGAAATACACCGCTAGAGGAAGCGCCGCAGTCAAAAGTGTTGCAGCCATATTGACGTTGTACTCCTTTACGCCTTGCGTTGAATTGACAATATTGTTTAATTGAACTGTCATAGGAAAATTAATAGTGCCCGCATAAATAACACCCAGAAGGAAATCGTTCCAAATTCCCGTCACCTGCAAAATAATAGCAACAACAAAAATGGGCAAAGACATCGGCAACATAATTTCAAAATAAATTCGCCAATATCCAGCACCGTCAACGCGCGCAGCTTTGAACAATTCCTCCGGAACGCTAGAAAAATAATTTCTAAAAAGTAGCGTCAGTATTGGCATGCCAAACATTGTGTGAATGAGCACGATGCCAGAAAGCGAAGAAAACAAACCAAGCTCTCTTAAAATAATAACCAATGGGTACAACATAACCTGATAAGGAATAAACGCCCCAAAAAGTAATATGGTGAAGAGTATTTCCGAGCCTTTGAATTTCCAAAAAGAGAGTAAATATCCGTTCATCGATGAGATGGCGATTGAGATCACGGTGCTAGGTACGAGTATTTGCACACTGTTCCAAAAACCCATTTTGAGCCCTTCGCAATTAAGCCCAGTGCATGCAGAGTCCCACGCTTTTACCCAAGGTTCAAAGGTCACTTCAATGGGCAGGGAAAGTACATTCCCTAAACGCACTTCAGGCAACCCCTTTAACGATGTCACTATCATTACATATAACGGCAACAGCCATATTAATGCGGTGATGCCAAGAGAACCGTAAAGCAAAACGTTGCCTAGGCTAATCACGCGACTGGGCTTTGGCCCATTAGGCCCGATATTTTGTACACTGACTTGCTGGTCACTCACTTTGAGTTCTCTCGTTTGCGACTAAACTCGAGATAAGCCCACGGAATCAAAATGATCAATACGGTAGATAGCATGACGGTTGAAGCTGCTAGCGCTTGGCCAAGGTTTCCGCGCATAAACATGTAGTCGTAAACATACTTGGCCGGCAGCTCTGATGCACCACCAGGACCACCCGCGGTAAGCGCAACCACAAGATCGAAAACCTTGACAATACCAGATGCAATAATGACCAGTGTGGTTATGAAAACAGGCTTCATCATTGGAATAACAATGAACAAATAGGTTTGCCAAGACGGTATTCCGTCAATACGAGATGCATTCCAAATGTCTTGATCAACGCTGCGCAAACCAGCGAGCATCAACGCCATGACAAAACCCGTGCCTTGCCAGAGGCCAGCGATAACAATGGCATAGATTGCATAGTCTCTGTTGGATAGGATATTCATTTCGAAATTGCTGAATCCAATATCACGTACGACTTGCGCTACACCAAAATCAGCATTGAGTAACCACTGCCATACAAGCCCAGTAACAATGAAACTCAGCGCGAATGGATACAAAAATATAGTTCGAAAGGTGTTTTCAAAACGAATTTTTTTGTCTAACGCAACTGCAAGAAGAAAACCAATACTAATGGAGAAAATCAGAGAACAGACGCCATAGACTGCAATATTCTCGACAGACACTTGCCATCGTGAGCTATTGAATAGTCGATCATATTGTTTAAAACCAACAAAGCGCTCTTTTGGCAAAGCTTTCGATGCGGTAAAAGAGTAAAAAATCGACCATGCCGAGCACCCGACGAAACCTACCAATGCAACTAATATCATTGGCACAGCAGCCAACTTGGCAACTAGGTTTCGAAATAGCGGATGACGTTTTTTCAACGAATTAGGTGTCGTACAGCAGTTACAATCGTGAAGTATAGCTCGACGGCAGAAGCCTTACTGTGCATCCATTATGATGTTTGTCCAGGCATCGTACGCATCTTCAACACTCATTTTCGGGTTAGTCCAAAACTCTGCCAGAAGATCATTCATTTGACCTGTAGTATCGGCATCAAACAACTGAGTGCCCGCTTGCACAATGTTGTCGGGGGTCTTTAATATTGCTAAGCCCTTCTTCATACATTCATTGGCATCTTTCAGCTCAACGTCACTACGCACGGGTAAAGACCCTTTTTTCAAATTAAACTCTACTTGAACCGCCTTGCTGATCATCATGGATGCCATCCGCAGTTGGGCCGCAGTTTTCGCTGGGTCGTCCTGCTTAGGAAAATAAAATGCATCGCCACCCGTATCAAGTACAGGTGCTAATCCAAGCCCTGGCAGACAATCATATTCCTTACCGGCAGTTTGGCCTGCTATCTGAAACTCACCTTGCGCCCAGTCACCCATAATTTGCGCAGCATGCGTGCCATTTATTACCTGACGAGTCGCATCGTTCCAGTTCAGAATACTGTTGTTATCATCGTCCAAATTGCGCGCATCACCAAACGCTGTCCAAATTGCTTGCATTTCTGGGCCACGCACCACTTTAATGTCACGTTCAACATCGATCTTTTTGAACAAGTCCATACCGCCAAGACCCAACCTAATCACTCCGAACATCGCATTCGTTTGCCATGTTTGAGCACCCACCGCTAGGGGTGTAATACCCGCTTCGCGCAACTTCGGCGCTGAAGCCACAAATTCATTCCAATCGTTTGGTGCATCTATCCCCGCCTTTTTATAGGCATTTAGACTGACCCACATCCATTGAAAACTGTGGATATTGATCGGCACACAATAGATTTTACCCTCTTGCGTGCAACTATCTAACAGTGATGACGGGCGTACGACATCTGCCCAGTTTTCTTTTATTGCAAGCTCTGTGAGATCAAGCATTAAACCTGCTTCGACCAATTCTTCTGCTTGGCGTCCGTGATTAAGCTGAGTGGCATGCATCGGATTGCCACCAATAATACGACTGATGATCACCGGTAGTGCGGAGTCCGCAGAACCCGCGATAGCGCCATCGACCCAGCTATCCCCACCAGCATTGAATGTATCTGCCAACACCTTGACCGCCGCAGCCTCACCACCAGATGTCCACCAGTGAGTCACTTCCAACTCTGTTGCCGACGATTGCCCGACCGTGCACAAAGATGCAACCGTTAAAGCTGTAGCGATGATTTTTGGTCTGAACAGCTTCTTAATTGGCTCAAATTGCGTACTATTATTCTGTCTTCGGCGCACGGTAAGTTCCCGTTATTCTTGTAAAAATCCAGATGCTGCATGTTACTTCCTAACAATTTGATCACTGTACACGGTGCTTTTTTCTCATTCAAAGAAAATCGGGCTAAACCGGCAAAAAAAGATCATAAATGGGTAGAAGTTGCCTCGCGCGCCTCATTATTACGGCTCCTCAGCCGAATTTGCAGATGGGCTCTTGTCTTGGGTGAGGAATCCTCCAGATTGACGGTCCCACAGTTGTGCGTAGAGTTTGCCGTTGGTAATCAATTCGGCGTGGGTGCCCTGTTCGATAATCTGCCCGTTATCCAATACGATTAACCGGTCCATGATGGCTATCGTGGATAGTCGGTGAGCAATAGCGATAACAGTTTTGCCATGCATTAACGATGACAAATTATCCTGAATAGCAGATTCTACTTCGCTATCAAGTGCAGAGGTCGCCTCATCTAGTACTAATATGGGTGCGTCTTTAAGAAACATTCGCGCGATAGCTATTCTTTGTCGCTGCCCACCAGATAATTTCACACCGCGCTCGCCTACCTGGGCATCATATCCTCGACGACCCTTGCTATCTTCAAGGTCGAGAATAAATTCATGCGCGTTAGCACGATTTGCGGCGCTAATGACTTCCTCGAGTGTCGCCTCAGGCTTGCCATAAGCGATGTTGTCGAATACGGAACGGTGCAACAACGACGTGTCTTGGGTAACCACCCCGATTTGCTGACGCAAAGATTCCTGAGATACAAGAGAAATATCGGAGTCATCGACAGTGATGCTACCAGACTCTACATCGTATAAACGCAGCAGCAAGTTGGTTAAGGTGGTTTTACCTGCACCCGAACGACCAACAAGCCCTATCTTTTCCCCACCCTTTATCTGTAATGACATCGTATCGATGGCGCCAGATTCTTTGCCATAGTGAAAACTGACTTTATTAAACGAAATTTGTCCTTTGGATACTTTTAGCGCTTGGGCATTCGGCACGTCTTTAACATCATTGTCAGTCGACAACATTGTCATGCCATCATAAACAACACCGATGCTTTCGAACATGCTTGAAAGCTCCCACATAATCCAATGGGACATACCCTGCATACGCAGTGCAAGACCGACACCGACTGCAACAGCACCAACGCTTACACTGTCATTGATCCACAGAGCAATCGCCACAGCGCCAATACTGAACAACAACACACCGTTCAGCAATTTCAACAACGCGATAAGTCCCGTCGACAATCGCATTTGCGGATGCACGGTATCGAGGAACATTTTCATACTGTCTTTTGCATAGTGGGCTTCGCGTCCACTATGGGCAAACAATTTGACAGTCATCATATTGGTATAGCTATCGACAACTCGGCCCGTCATCTCAGATCGTGCATTTGCCTGCTTTCGGGAAATAGCTTTAAGGCGTGGCAAAAAATAACTCAACAACACCACGTAGCCAATAAACCAGAGTAGAAAAGGCAGCGCCAACCAGAGATCAAGACTTGCCATTAGAACGATTGCAGATAAAAAGAATACGGCGACATAGATCAACGTATCGAGCAATTTCATCACGGTCTCACGCACGGCAAGTGATGTTTGCATGACTTTAGTTGCAACCCGACCGGCAAATTCATCTTGAAAGAACGCGTAACTTTGGTTAAGCACATATAAATGGGCTTTCCAACGTATTGCCATCGGATAGTTGCCAACAACGGTCTGATGAACAATAAGAGATTGAACAAAGCCTGCTAACGGTAGAAATATCAAGATAATTGCCCCTATCCAAAGCAATTTGCCACTCTCATCCCGAATAAAAGTACGGCGATCAGACGTACTCAACCAATCGACTAAACTGCCCAGGTAATTAAACAGGCTGACCTCAAGAATAGAGATAAGTGATGTCAACAAAGCCATCACCAATAACCAAGGCCACAAGTCCCGTGAGTAATGCCACAAAAACGGAATGAGTTCTTTTGGGGGACGAACGACGCGTGTTTTCGGAAACGGATCAACAAACGATTCAAAAAAGCTAAACAGACGCATAGGAGATTGGTATCGAAAAATTTTTAGTTCAAGGCACTGCTGACAGCATTTAGCTGCAACCAAAGAAACACCAACACACCACCAATAACTATTGTCATGGTGGTGGTTACCAACCCAGCTGTTCTAGAGTTCAACCAACCAAGCATGCCCAGCGATATCACAAACAGACTCATCGCAATTGTTGCGCTGGTTGTTCCTGCAAAACGAATTAACTTGATACGCTCAAGTACACCTGCTGATATGTCAGTTTGCCCAGCTAATTCAAGTGTTAGTCGAACATCGACATAGAGCGCAACCAGAAAAAATAGCGAAGATAGAACGGAGATATAAAAAACAACATGCGACACTGTGTCACGCATACCGTGACGCAAGATATGCAAGGCCGCTGTCATTGCAAATCCGGCAAGCAGCCCACTCAGAAACGCGACCTGCCCTGTTTGCAACTCTAGAAGTTCACGCATTGGGCAATGTTGGAGCCGCCTTCATGGGCGATTTTGAATCATTAATATGATTGGTGATATTGGTAAAAAATATAGTGCTCATGCACATACATATATCGACCAAATTTTCATCACTCAACCCAGTAGCTCGAGCTTTATCAAGCAAACTCTGATCTAGTGTGCCCGGCTGCTTTAACAAAGCCTGCACAAGGGCCACAATAATGTCGATACGCTCATCAAAGGTCGGCTTGAGTTGCCTAATCAGTATTTGTTGATCTTCGCTGATTCCCACTTTTTTCGATTTGAAGCTGTGAATTGACAGACAGTGCTGACATTGCGTCAACTCGCTGACGAGCAGCTTGACACACTCGAGGTCTTGGCCGTCTAAGGATCCTGCCTGTAATGCAGCCTCCATGGTTAGATAGGCTCGTAAAGCAGCTTCACTGTTAGCAAATTGCAGATAAACTTCCGCCAAACGTCCATTTAAGCGCACGGGCTCTAAGGCTGCCAGTGTTTCGGCAGATAAGGCAGATTCCTTGCAAGTTGACAGACGTGTCACGATAGCATTCACTCGGGTTAATTCTTACGACATTATGCACCAAGGTTTGGACAAACTAATCGAAAAATTGATTACGCGGATACTTTCTGCGTGGGTAAAGCCAGATGTGGTACCAGCCGCTCCAGGCAACCTACTCAATCCTGATTTGCCAGTTCTGTTCGTTCTCGAAAAAGGCGGCTTAGCGGATCGAGCTGCATTGAATTTGATTTGCAAACAATACGGATTACCCAATCCGGCTGCCGCTTTAAAGTATGGGCGAACAACTGAGTCCAGCTCCGTTGATGTACTCAGACATCGACGTGGACTTCTATTCCGCCGTCACCGGCTAGTAAAGTCGCAACGTCTGACACGATTGATTGAAGAACGTATCCAGAATGAGCCAGGTGAACTTCAAATAGTGCCTATCGCCGTTTACTGGGGGCGAGCACCCGAAAAGGAGGCTTCTGTTTGGTCGTTGTATTTCAGTGAAAATTGGCAGGTTGCAGGACGGACCCGTAAACTCTTTACAACACTGGTATTTGGTCGCGACACGCTTCTCTCCATTAGCGAGCCACTATCGCTCAATACGTTGGTCGACAGTAAGGCAAAGATTAACTCGTCTAACACAACATCCGATACGAGTAGTAACCCTGAACTATTACAGCGTAAATTGTCGCGTATTTTGAGAGTGCATTTTAGGCAACGAAGAATCGCTAGCTTAGGGCCTGATCAATCCCATCGGCGTATGTTGGTTAGCCACGTAATGGCCGATCCAGGTGTACGCGCCGCCATTCAGAATACGGCGGCAGATGAAAACAAAAAAATTGATCGCGTGCAAAATCGTGCACACAAGTACGCACTGGAAATTGCCGCTGATGTCTCGTATCCCACTGTAAGAGTGTTGCATCGTGCAATGAATCGGCTTTGGACCGAACTCTACGATGGCGTCCAGTTATCGGGGATAGATCGGCTGAAATCAGTTGCTGATGGTCGTGAGTTGGTTTACGTGCCATGCCATCGAAGTCATATCGATTACTTACTGTTGTCATACATTCTCTACATCAATGGGTTTTCACTACCTCATATTGCTGCAGGAATAAACTTAAACTTACCTGTCGTTGGTGGTTTACTACGCCGCGGTGGTGCATTCTTTTTAAGACGCAGTTTTGCAGGCAACAAGGTTTACGCTGCCGTGTTTAATGCCTATTTAAAAGAAATTCTGCAGCGCGGACACGCACTGGAATATTTTGTTGAAGGGGGACGCAGCCGTACAGGACGCTCATTACCGCCCAAAGGTGGCATGTTAGCGATGACGGCACACGCTTATCTGCGTAATCCACGAACACCGGTCGTTTTTATCCCAGTCTACTTCGGTTATGAGCGCTTGCTTGAGGGTCGCGCTTTCACTAGCGAGCTTGCAGGTGGAAAAAAGCAAAAAGAATCAGTGTTTGCATTATTAAAATCATTGAAATCTCTGCGTGAAGAATATGGCAACGTGCATGTCAATTTCGGCCAACCAATTGAATTGAATCACCTACTAGATCGCCATCATGAAAACTGGCGCTCTGAAACTATCGAGCTTAAGCGCCCAGAATGGCTTTCTCCAGTGATCAACGACTTGGGTGACAACATCATGCAAAATATTAATGATGCCGCTTGTGTCACGCCCATCAGCCTGCTTGCAACCGGTATGTTGTCAACCCGAGCAGGCAAGCTCGGTAAAACTGAATTGATCGACCAGATGCAGATTTATCACCAGTTATTTCATACGGCAGCTAACGGTACAACTGCCGTTGTGCCCCATATCGATTTCGAACAAGCCATTGCCCATGGCGAAAAGCTTGGCTTTATCGCAACCAATGAAGACCCACTGGGCACACTGGTTTCAATCAAACCGGGCTTAGCTGCGCCACTGACTTATTTTCGTAATAACGTACAACACCTGATAACCGTCCCTGCTCTAGTTGCCTGTTGCTTTACTGGAGCTGCGGCTCGCTCTCGAGAAGAGCTACAACGCTTAGTGCGATACGCTTATCCATTTCTACAAACCGAATTGTACTTATCAGAGCAGTCGCCAGATAACGCACTCGAAGAGGCACTCAATTCACTAACCACCTGTCAACTACTAACGTCAGATGATTCAATCAATTTCTGTCGGGCAAGTGTGGGTAGCTTTAAAGCATTAACGCTCATTCGACTAGCAGAATCGGTTATGCCAGCACTAGAGCGCTACTTTTTAGCTGCAGCTATTTTGGTACAAACTGGACGCGAAGGTGTTAGCACAGAGAATTTGGCTGACCGTTGCGCAGCTTGTGCTGAACGGCTTGCGTTAACGCAAGGGCGCGACTCAGGCGATTTGTACGATAAACACCTGCATGTGGCAATGATCAAAACGCTTGCGCAGAGTGAATATGTACAAATTTCAGATGAGCATATTATTGCAACTGAAAAACTACTGATCCTTGCAGGGGATACTAAAACACTCGTATCGGCGCAGATGCGGCATGCAATATTGCAAGCTGCCAGCCACTTCGATAAATAAATTTTCTGGTCCGTAACGGCATTTAGTGTTACACACAGGTACGTTAAATGCCTTGCTTTCAAGCAATACTATCGCAACATTAAATTGGCGTAATCATAGGTATCATCAAGATGTACAAACTGACTTACCACACCATAATCGCCATGAGTCTCAGCGCTCTTGTTTGTAGCTCAGCATACGCATTAGATGCACGTACTGCAGCGCTAGGTGGTTCTGCTATCGCCAACGGTAAAGGTGTGCATGGCGCTCTAGAGAACCCGTCAGCGCTGATGCGCATGCAAAGAGAACAACAAACCTTTCACATTCATATGGGTGTCAGTACCGATATCCAAGATAACGCCGGCATCATCCAAACGGCTATTGACGATGAAACCTTGCCCGAAGACATAGAAAGAGAAATTGACATACTCAGTGGCAGAGTGCTCACGTGCGATGAAACCAGCTCACCGGAAACTGTGTGCTTGCGTGACACACAAAGATTGGCAGAATTGTCTGCCCGAGTGCTCGACATATTAGATAATGCAGATGGCCAACCCATTAACGCAAATATTTCGGGTGATTTTGGTGTTGCATACACGAAGTGGTCTATGCCGATCGCACTGCACTTCAAATTGTCAGCAACAGGTGCCGGAAAAAGTATCATCGCCCAGAATGATCGCGACTATGTTGGTACCTTTGCAACCGTATTGGCCGATGACGAACTCACATTCGATGAACTTTTTTCTGCGGTCCCATTAACCATTTCACCCGATGGGCAATCACTCTCAGTACTGCAACCAGAAGATGCACTCGAATCAGATATTGCAGGCAGCGGGATGGTACGTGAACAAATGGGTTTGAGCATAGCAAGGAGTGTCAACATTGCAGGTATAAACGTCGATCTTGGTATTACTCCGAAATTTTCAGAACTCACTGCGACAAGCCTGACAACCAAACTCAATGATCGTTTCAACGATGACACCGACACCCTATCACTTCAGTTTGAAGAAAATGAAAACACAACCACCGCTTGGAATATTGATATTGGAGCGTCAGCCAATCTAACCGATGCACCAATAACGGTGTCAGTCGTTGCTCGCAACTTAATTAAAGAAACGATAACAACCAAAGAGAATTTTAAGTTCGAAACCACGCCACAACTTATCGTTGGTGGCGCATATCGACTAGACAAACTGACTGTTACCGCTGATGTCGCTTTGAATGAGGCAAAAATCGACAATATGGAAACACAAATTACTGCAGTCGGCGTTGAATTGGCCAACCGTATTTTTGGTGTACGCGCCGGCATTAGTCATGATGAAGCCCGCACCAAAGATGCCACCGCCCTGAGCCTTGGATTCAGCTTGGGTCCTTTGCACATAGGAGGACGATTGACAGCACAAAGAGCTGCACAAGCAGGAGCTCAGCTTGCCTTTAGTTATTAGTTTCAGCGATTATCGTTCTGCCCAATGGTATTAAATTAACCCAGAGCGATTGGCTTTCTAATAACCCAGCGTGCAGCCCGCTTCATATCAGGTGATAAAGGCGTTGAATCCAAATGTTTTATCCAATCATTTGAAGAAACTGTATGGCGAAAAAAAACACCTATGGCATTATCGTACTCAGGTAAACTCCAACGATACCCATGAGTAAAGCCACGTTCAGCAAAAACAGGAATTGCCGCTCTCAACTCTGCCGGACTGACACAATTTACCACCAACGTACCACCCGGATTAAGGGCCTTTGACAAGGTATCAATCCATTGACTAGTCAATGCTTGTGCACGCATAGGCTCACCCGCTGAATGTCCAAATAGATCATCAATTACAAGATCGAAACCAGTAGACATATACCCACCCAGCCATTCGATGGCATCCGCCTCAGTTACTTTTACGTTCTTGTGATTGATGCCAAACCATCGTTTGGCAATTTTTATATGCACCGGATCGATCTCAATTGCATGCAGCTGCTTGAAGTCGATTAGTGTCTGTATTTGTCTAATGCCCGCTCCTCCACCAAGCCCTAACAACAATATCCGTTGACACTTACCCGGCGCCTGATACAAACATGGCAAGCTTAGGCAATCCCAAACGGCACCAGCGAACGGCCGTTGCGGGTTCCACTGACTGTGAAAAACACTGTTGCTATAAAGGCGTATGGAGTTTCCAGCACGACGCACAGAATAATGAGTACCCGCTTGTGACGTTTCCCATAGAAGGCTCATTTTTGCAGGCTCGGTTCGACATAGAGAAATAAAAACATATTGTAAATCAACCGCGCGCAAGATAGCGTGCGACTTTCGAACCCGTCTCGTCTATGGCAGACTGCATCAATGAAACAAAAACCCTCAAGACTACGCCCTACTACGTTTGTATTGGTATTGCTTGGCTTAAGCGCCTGCACTGAGAAAACACCAGAACACAGCCAAGTCAGCCAGCAACCACCAGAGGCGACCCAAGTGGCCAATGTGTCTGTTGAGCATCAAAGTCGATTTAGCACTCGCGCTAGAATCGAATATGCTGATCTCGCCGCTTTGGCCGATGCAGAAATTCCAGCTGAACACATCGGCAACGGCAAACAAAAGGTTTGTAAAAAGGTTCTCGGCTTAAAACTATGTGGAAACGCGCGCTGGCAATACACAGTGGAACGTGAGGGTCCGATAAGTATCAGTGGCAAAGATGACTATGTCACTCTCGGCGTGCCCATGCGTTTTTTTGGCGACGCAGGCATTGGCGGCGACGTCGCCCGAGTGCTCAATATGAACGCCATGGACTTTTCTGGCGCAATGAACTTGCAACTTAGACTCAAACTCGATCTAGCCGATGACTGGTGTCTCGTCATCAATACCAGCATGACCTACGCTTGGACGAAAACTCCGCGCTTGGAATGGGCCGCAGGAATTGACATCAATCTCAAAGACCAGCTAGATAAGGCAATAAGCAAACAATTAGCAGGCTTACAAGACATGGCAACCAACGCCATCGACTGCGAAGAATTTCGGACAACTATTCAGGCGCAATGGAAGCAGTACAGTATTCCAATTGATCTTCCTAACGCTGACAAGTTGCATTTAAATATTGCCCCAAACGGATTTTCCTTTTCAGGCATAAAAACAGAACAAGAAAAACTCGGCTTGGCGTTCTCGTTAGATGCTCAAACCAGTGTGCAAGCAACACCCATTGAAACCAAAGCACTTGCGTTACCTGCCTTAAAACGCACCGAATACCAAGTAAGTGATACTCGTTTCAATGTGCTTGTCAGAGCGAGTTATGCTCAGATCGAGTCGTTAGCCGCGACCCAAGTCGTTGGGCAAACATTTTCTGAATCTAGCCCTGCAGGTGACGTGTCGGTCACCATCGATACAGTGGCAATTTCAGGCAACCCCATTGGCATTACACTCAACCTTGGATTTCACGCAAAGCTACCGGGTAAAAAATTACCCATTCCGGGCAATATCTACCTGACTGCCACACCCGTTGTCGATGCGTTTACACAAACCGTTAGGTTGAGCAACATCTCAATGTCAAACGTTATCGATAGCACTTTATGGAATACGCTTGCGTCCGTATTCAACAAAAAAATTATCAGCGAACTAGAAAACAAAGCCATATTTGAGATCGGACCAAAATTAACGGAAATAGCCACTGCGCTTGAAGAACAATTGGCAGACCCGGCTCGAACAGGAGGCCTTAAGATTAGCCCATCGGGGGTGAATGTTTTTCTGGAAAAGCTCATACCGGAGCAAGACAATCTAGCGGCGCTGGTGGGAGTTGAAACACAGCTGGATATCGACGTGCCGATCACAACGTTGTATCAAAATAACGTTATAAACAAAAGCCGCTAATTGCCTATAACTCGAAGCTTTGCTTTGATAAATTCGCTGTGGCGTACATATAGCAATTCACTGGTTTTGCGGATTGTATAATCCTCATAGTGATCAATATTGCCATCAGCCGCAGCCACCCTCCACATTTGCTCAATAAGTAGGTATTTTTGCTCGTGATCAAATTGCTCGTTGACCAGCTTAATGTGCTCATGCAATGAAATCGCACTATCGGCGTCAACCACAGCCGAATTGACGATATCACTGACTTCACTGTTTTCAAGGGAAGATGATTGTTGCAGCGCTTTGGTTATGGACGACACTTCACTGGCTTCGAGCTGATGGTCAGCTCGCGCAACTTCAACAAGCAAAGCTGCACTGACACGCGCAAAGTCATCTTGCGAATGGTTATTGCCAACCGCTGTACCTGCACTTTGTTGTGCTAACTTAATACGCTCAATCCACTGGGTAAACATAAATATTTCCAAACAATACCAAGGCAATAATCTAACAACTTCGGACCCTTTGCCTCTCCAATGGCTGCGCCAAGCGCAAATTGCGAAAGTGAATCCACCTGATCTTAAGTTTTGATCTTTAATTAAGTCTATCAATAAAAGATCGAATCGATCTAGTCGTGATATATGCCTTCCGGGTGCGTGTTGCGTTCGACACGCATCATTTCACGAAATAATAATCCAGACGCAGGCGTAAGTGGTTGTTCTACAGAACGTACAAGTACCTCGGCAGCTACTGCGGTAGTTGGCTGCTGATTGTTACACCAACTCACATTTTTATCCATACCTTCAGTATTGCCTAGAGAATTGTCTAGATAACTTTGCATAGAAGGTGTTAGCGTCAGTACAAGATCAGTCGCTCGACGAGCACGTACATTAACCAGTGGGTCGGCAAGACGATTTCTTCGTCCCCAAGATACCAGTAGATCGTCGCAGTTATAACTGTTTTCGTTTGCCGGTTTTTGAACAAAACCAACATTAGATACTGTGTCATATCGATAAGACATCACGACGTTTTCAACCAGCTGGGCAAGATCTTCTCGAATGGTTGTGTAACTGTAAAACTGGCTAGCACCGTCTAACCCCATATAGTCACCAACAGTCGCAGCGTTTGTCGCCTTTTGTTGACTGTCAGCGTCAAATCCGCGGTAACGTACACCGGCAAAGCCCATCATCTCAAGGCTGTTTAATGGATGCGACGTATACAACTGCGGTGAGAGCCAATCGTTTGCGATGCTATCAATGGCATCATAAACTGATAAATTCGAATTTATACCGGCTATTTTTGAGCGCGGTACAAAATCTGTTGCATGTGCCAGTTCGTGTACCAGCAAGCGTATCAACGGAAGTTGAATGTCCTCTATCGGTCGAACCGAGTTGTCATCAAGACTGTAATAAGGGGTAAGGCGATCTCCATTCTTATCAGACATTTGACTCAAAAACCAAAACTGTAAGTCGTTACCGAAGCCTGCTCGAAAGTCCTCTTCCTTCGAAATACTGCCCTTCTCTGCCACTGTGCTCCATAGATAAACAGGGTCGATCTGGATAGCACCGTTAGTAGTGGTGTAAAACGAGGGCCGAACTTTACTACCGATAAGAACAGCAGTGGTGGATGAAAACATCGTCATTACTTCAGGAGGTGCTGTGCGAAGTGCTTCCTCAAATCGCTGTCCCATCCAATTGTGAGTAACCAGGACGCGATTCATCACATCCTCAATGGTTGGCTGAGTTAAGCCATCTCCGATAAAAGGAAGCGTTGAAATTTTGCATGAATCAGCGGCTGTATTGACCAACACACATTTCTTAAGAACGGCTGAAAATGGACTAGTTTGGCGGTAAGGGTAAACGGACGCCGTCTCTTCAACATCGAACCCGTTGTTACCAGTGACTCCAAAAACTCGACCAACAGTTGGCTCATAGCCGCCCTCGCTTTTGCCGAGGCCCGTGCCTGAGTCTCTAGAGGAGCACGCAGACAGCAATAACGATGTGGCAAATAGCGCAATGAAAAATTGACATGTTCTTTTTTTATTATCCATTCGCAACCCTGAACCTATTTACCTATTAATGCGAATGTCTACCCTCCTGTTACTGGCTCGACCTTCGTCTGTAGCGTTTGTGGCTATGGGTCGCTTTTCGCCAAACCCTCTCACCACCATACGGGACCGACTGATTCCGTTGCTTTCAAGATACCGACGGACCTTCTCAGCACGTCGAAGCGATAGATCATAGTTGTAGGTTTCCGTAGAAACCCAATCCGTATGCCCTTCGAGTGTGATGGTCTCGCCAGAGTTCCCAAGCGCTGTAACCAACGTGTCTAGTGTACTAGCGGCCTCGGCCGAAATATCTGATCGATCAAATGCGAAATTTACGGTAGTAATCGGTCCAATAGGGGCTGTTTCAGGCTCTGGAGCCTTTGGCGCATCCATTTTTGGCGCTGCAATCGCCGCAGTCGTGAGTGCAGCTACTGGTAACGCACTGGCGACTTTTCCGAACCGTTTCACAAGACTTACCGTGGCATATTGCTGATCAGTATCAAGCGCCATGTATTCACCACGTACGGCAAAACCATTTTTAAAACCATATTCAGCGCCCAGTCCAAGCGCAAGGTGTGCGCTGTGATTGACGGTGTAATCTAGATCAGAATCGGCACTAACACCGCCAACGCCAACTCGGCCATACACAGACAAGCCTTCTCGCAAAGCTAATCCTGGCCCTGTAGAACTTGCGCGAAATCCACTACGCGAGTTAAAAAGATAAGCAATAGCACTTAAACCAAAAACCTGATAATTCACTTCACCTACGTCTTGATTTAGAAAAGCAATCTCTGCAGCACCTAAATCTGCATAGTAGATCTCAGCGGATAAGCGCGTGGTGAAATCATAGCCTGCTGTAATGTGAAATCCTGCGTCAGTGTTTTCACTCACGCTCAGACTGCTGTGATTTGTTTTAGGTTCTAATTGAGTAACACCGACACCTGCGCCAACATAGGCTCGTCCAGTGAATCGTGATTCACGCTCATCTGCTTGTGCAACCATCAAGACCGCTGCGCCTAACAGCGCTGCACCGGCAATGGTCACAGCCGTTCGAGCAGGTCTCTTAGTCTTAAAATTGACCGCTGAGAATCTCATTGCTTGGCTCCAACCTCGCGACTACGTCCAGCACTCGTTGTTCGACGAATACCATAGAAAAGCCAAAGCACAAGAAAAGTGAACAGCGATGAGCCGCCCAGAGCCGAGCCTTCGACACCAACTTCGATCGTCAAGTTGTCACAATCACACTGGTCAAAATCGTTCAAACCGTCGTTATTAATATCGCTGAATCGACGTACAGTTACGCTAACCGTTCCGGTGTCTCGCGTGCCAGCGCCGTCTTCAATTACGTATAGGAACGAGTCCATGCCGTTAAAACCGAATTCCGGTGAGTAAATAATGACGTCGTCCTGTATGACAATAGTTGCATTTGCTGATTCGCTAGTACTGATAATAGTCAATCCTAGGCCAGATGCATCAGTATCGTTCAGCAGTACGTTAATCGTGGCAGATGAACCGTGATTCACGGTTTCGCTGTCCGGGTTAGCCTTGGTGGCGTTCACACCATCATTGATAATGATGAAGTCATTTCCGTTTCCAGCGTCGGTTAAGCCTGAATCATCGCTTCCAGCATCGCTTGCACCTGCATCAGTTCCAGCATCGCTTGTACCTGCATCAGTTCCAGCATCGCTTGCACCTGCATCAGTTCCAGCATCGCTTGCACCTGCATCAGTTCCAGCATCGCTTGTACCTGCATCAGTTCCAGCATCGCCAGAGTCAGAATCTATGCAGTCAGGAATGTTGTCGCCGTCGACGTCGCTTGAAAGAGAATTACCATCCAAGGGGTTGGAACCACACGCTATTTCATCAGCGTCAGTTTGTTGATCACCGTCATCATCGGTATCTGCGTTGTTACCTGTACCGTCACCATCAGTATCAACGGATTCACCGTTGTCCAAAGGGAAAGTATCGACGTCATCATTAACACCATCGCCATCGTCGTCGCTATCACAAGCGTTGCCTAGACCATCGTTATCTGTATCTAACTGATCTGCATTAGCTATTGCTGGGCAGTTGTCGAGATAATCTTCAATTCCATCACCATCAATATCCGAAAAGGTTCCAGCCCCTTGCGAACCTGAATCAGTGCCACCCACATCGGCATTATCACGATCGCCAGTGGCTGGGCCGGTATCACTAATAAAACCAAAATTGATTCCGGTAGCATCATTACCATTGATCACGATGATCACGGGGTTGGACCCAGGGACGACACTCAGTGCAGGTGGTAGGTCTGTATCAGCTTCATCTAGCAGTAAAAAGTAGACACCGTCTTCCAGACCTGGAATCGTAAAATTTCCAGCAATGTCAGTATCAAAACTTGGCCCCAATTGCCCATCTAAACTTTGATCAAACACACCATTTCCATTGCTGTCCTGATAAAGCGTCAGACCAATGTCACTGATGCCAGCTTCATTGTCATTAACCAGCGCATCGCCATTCTCGTCTTTGAAAACAGTACCGCTAGCCACACTTAAACTTTGGGCTAAATAGTAACCAGCAACACCACCGTAAATGTCAGCACCATCTCCAAACAAAATTTGCTCATCGTTCGTGTCTGTCGGAAATGTTGTTACATCCGTTAGAGTATGAAGTGCAGCATCAACATCATCTGCGAAGTAGGAAAAACCATAATATATTTGCCCACTTGATAGACCTAAATCGTTTAGCGATACAAAGGCCATCCCTACAGGCTCCGTGGAGTCTTTTAAGTAAGATGGATATCCTTGGGGAGCGTGTGAATTGTTTTGGAAAAACGAATAGCTATGGCGCAAGCTAGTTTGGCTATAACAGATAGTAGGGTCGGAACATCCATGTCGGTCAATCAAGACCAAAGGACCGAATGCGGTTGGTTGGCCCATAATATCCACACTAGTGATTGCCGCAATTTGCAAGGGGTTGTTACCGCGCTTTTCAGCGACAACGTGGCCACTTTTCGATAGCGAAGATGCTGTAAGCGGCGCAAGCACGCCACGATCATAGATGTAATCAACCCGCTCGACGTTCTTAGGATTAGCGCCCGTATTCGAAAACAGATCAAGCGCACCACGATTGATAGTTCGACTTGCCAACATGGCAGCCATGTCGCAGTTGCCCGTATCACTGCCATCACTTGGATAATTCGCCTTTAAAACTTCACTTGATACACCTAATCGCTCTACGAATACACCACAAGGATTACCAGTAGACACACCATTAACATCGTGTCTGACAATCTCAACTCTATCGGCGGTGCTGGCAAATATATATTGAGTGGAATCGGCAGTGAAGCCATCAATAATTTGATTTTGCCCCATCCCCCAAGTGTAGGTTTTCCCATTGATGCTATAGCTGGATGGCGTGCCTAACTGTTCGCTAGTTTGAATTTCCGTCACCTCGCCCGCTGCATGCAGTAGGCCTGCAAACATTCCACAGGCGTACACGGTGCCGGCTAACAGACAACGGACAACGAATCGACTTGTGCCCGTTCGTTGTTGATTTGAGTTATTCATGTGTTTCTCTGAAAGTCGCAACATCACCCCAGACCTTATAGATAGAACGAAATTGACTAAAATGCCAGTAAAATAACGCCAATTGCGCATAAAATTATTAACCCAAGTCTCGAGACACTGACTTTGACCTGAATACTGATGGTTCTGACTATATAACAGAGTACCGGTCAGACTACGTTACCGATGTGGTGTCACCCTCAAAACCAAACTAGAAAACACAGTATTTCGACAACTACACCACAATAGCTCATAACTTTCACCTCTTATGGGCGCGCAGCTATGCAGCTCGTAACATGTTGCAATACAATAATGATTTTAGCACCGTAATTTTACCGCAATCTATTCACGTTTTTGCACTGATGCAGTCAACTAATATGAAATCTATCTGAGCTGATAAGTGAAGTGCGTGTTGAGGGTAAAGAACTTGCAACGCACTGGGCGACTCAATGTTAAGGAAAACGCACCACTGTCCAACCCGACGGTTCAAACTCACCATCAGAAAGGAAAATTCGTTCATCAACTCGGGTGGAATCGTACTGCAACAGCGAATCTGCCGTACTTCGACCAAACGATGCTCGAAATATTGAGTCGATTGACCTTATCTCATTCAGATCGCCAATGAGCGCCTTGTCGGTGCCAACTATTACTTTTCGGTACCGATTGTCTTGGGCGAAATCTTCTATCCACCGTTGCATAGCCGGATATTCAGATTTAAGCGCAAATGAGGTATCTGCAACGACCAGCACTTGCTCTGGATGATTTTGCTTATACCAATGCGCGCCGAACCAACCGATCAAATGCAGTACAACAAAGACCGCAAATACTTTTATCCATTTCATTTACTAATGATCACATTTCTGAATTGAGCAAATTACCGATACGGTAGGATGCAGACTCAGCTTTCGATTCAATATAGGCACCTTCCGCCAAGCTTGAAAGCTGGCGTAGCTCGTCAGAGGTCACTTCATAGGCAATAGAGTGAACTGGAATACCCGACCATTCCAACATATCAGTTACATCATCAAATGTATGCCCTCGATTACGCTCTCCATCAGAGAGTACAAATATGATCAATTTGTTGTCTGGATTCTTTTTCCCATATTCGAGCAATAAATTCGCTGCAACTAACACAGCATCGTTGGTTGCCGTACGCCCACCAACGACTAGTCGATCGACCGCACCGATGAAGAGCGATTTTTGCTGAACATCGAACTTTCGCACATACAAATCGACATTGACGGACTCATTGTAAGTGACCAGTCCAATTGAGTTACTAGAGCTGATCAAATCTGAGGAATCAATTAAGGCTTTTTTCAAATTTTTAATTCGCGGACCATCCATAGACCCTGATATATCGGCGACAAAAACTGCCGCCACTGGCCTACCACCTGATTTTTTCTCTTTCCAAATTGTTTGCGCCTGGGCAATTAGCGATGAATCTGATATTTGGTAGGCAGAAGCATAATCAGGGTTTTTGCCAAACCCAAAGCGGCTAACCACCGGCTGTTGCTCAGCGATAAATCGCGCGAACAGATCAAGCACTTCTCTTTCACTATCATCAGCCTCAGGCGTTGCGAACAAAGGGCTATCGTGTCGAACACCGAACGGCACAAACTGATAATCGCTCATACCAGTCACGTTAACCCAAGACTGATACTCCATTACCAATGCGTCGAGCACACCACTGCCTTGGGCTGCGTCGCGCATTTGAATCGTGGTTTGTGCAACAAAGGGGACGCCGGTTTGGAAGGCTTCAAACGCACTGGCAACATCTGGACTTAACATCTCCTTTTCGTCACCTTGTGCAAAAGCGTTTAACACGGTCAATAGAAAATTAAGACCAGTACTTGATTGATACGGATTGGTATAGCCCATGGCAAAAGAGCCATTGCTCACGTTGTTCAGTAATTTGGGAACATCCAGCTCACCATTGCTGAGAATCATGTCAGCTTTGGATTTTTTTACAATGATGCCTGCAGTGTTTGGCGCTGTAATCTCCGCAATGGTGTCGAGCTTTATACCATCCGCGTTAAGCATTTCTCCCCACAACATATTGCTGGGAGAAAAAGCATCGGGCATATAGCGTCCGGCCAACATAAATTGTGCTCCAAGGCCTGAGGCAATTTTCCTTATACTGACAACAGCCGTTTTTCCGTTAGACAAACTGATTCTTTCACGATTGAATGCCTCAGCAAGCTCGATGTAAAAACCATCGCGACCACTGCCCGCTTTTTCAGACGACGTAAATATTTCAACAGATTCTATTGAACCACTATCACGCTGCCCAGTGCTGATGGGGTAATCGTTTAGATCAGGCAACAAAGACGATAAGTTGGTTCTAGACAAGCTTATGTTTGCGCGAGACTGATTTTCACGGAAGCTAGGCTGAACCTTCTTATTGACCAAGTCCGCAATGGCTGCTTCCGCAGATTCGCGACTATCGACCGCGCTGCCACAACCACTGATAAGAACCAAAGACGCAATCGCCAATATCTTCACGTTACTGGCAAAAGAGAACCTTTTCGGATTTCGAAAATCGCGGCACAACAGACGCATAAGACACTCTTAGATAGGGGTAAAAAGTTAATGGGATACGATACCAGAGTTGCTACTTACCGGTGCGACTGGCAATTTCTGACAGGCTTACCAGGCGGGCCATCGTATCAAGTCGTTCATAATCAGAATATGAACGAATGTTGGCCACTTCAACCGCTGTGTCGGTAAGCGCACCAAATAATTCACGATTTTCCGCCATTAGCGCGTTCAAACGACCACTTTGATCCGTGTTGAGCCCCTCCATCCGTTGCTGCAGCTTGCTGGAGTCATCGTGGCGCGAAATAGAAGCCAGACTATGGCCAACCGCCACCGCATCCGTTAAATTCTGAATAGCGTGCTTTTGTACGCGTCGAGCGGTTGAAAGATAGGCCACCGGTGAGTGCTTTTTCCCCAGAAAGCGAGTTTCAACCACTTTGTGGTAATCGTCGAGGATGGCCGTCAGCGTTCTTGCTTGGCTGACGCCCTCTTCGATACCTAAATCATCAAGTTGCGTCTCCAAGCTGTTAAGCCTTGCCAACATACTCTGATGGTCGGCATCCTCTCGGCTTTCCAGCCAATCCACTTCATCGGCCAGCGTAAACCCTGCCAGCCGATAGAACAACGGCACCGACAAGGTCGCAAGCACGCAGACCCCAGTGTAGGCCGCAATCAGGGGCCAATCGCCACGAAACCACCAAAAGAAAACGACCATTAATAGGAGTGACAGGATTGCCGCACTCACTGCTGTGTTTCGTACTTCACTGCCTAATCCATCAAATAGAATGACTCACCCCAATGCTTGCGCTTTATCTGTTTTGCACAGAGTAGACGCTGATCGAGATCAGTTCAACATTAAGTTGGAGATAATTGGGCTTCTACAGCGCAGCGCGCGCCTTTAAATTTGTAAACCAGTTTGGGCATAAGCCACAAAAAAGCAAGCGTGCCGATTTTGGCGCAGGTGATCGCAACCGCTGGTGCTAATAAAAACCAGATCGGGTACAGCTGGCTCGCTAATTCGTTTTTTACCACAAACGAGAAAACACTGTGAATTACGACAAGGATTAATGGGTGTGCACAAAATGCCACGAACAAACAGGGCTCAAACCTACAGCACCATCGGAATAATTGGAGTGACAAAAGCTTTGATGATACCGACCATAAACTAAGCGCACCGAACAATCGAGACAACGGATAGAAAAAACTTTCCCTAGCGTCGAGTCCATTTGCTGCGAATGCCCACTGAAGCTCCCTTAGTTGATCTTGATTAAACGCAATAATTAATAGTGTTATTGCAATCCAAAGCGCGAGCCATACCACCCACAATCGATCAACCCAAAAGGTACGACATCGATTCAAATAGATGAAAATACCAACGCTGAAACCAAGCACCACAAGAGGTCGCAAAATAAAAACAGATTCAAGGTCGACAAGATAAACAGTCAACAACACAGCCAACAGAATGATAGGAATACTTCGCAATAAGAAAATCAGCAATGGTGCCAGTAGCATGCAAACAAACAAATCACGAAGGAAGGCCAAGTGCATAGTTGGCCCATCACTCATTGCGGTTAAATGAAAAACAACATCAAAGCAAGAGACAATCAAACTTCTGTCGAAGCCACACACTTCTGTTATAAAAGTTGGTTGTAACAATGACACCAGAGAAAATAGCAGTATCGATACCAACCCCCAAATAAGCATTGGTACATAGATAGAATTAAACTTACGTTGATAAAACCGTTTAATCGAAGCGCTCTTACCACTAAGAGTAGCCGCCACTAAATATCCAGACACCACACTTAACAGACATGCGCTAGTTCGGCCATATCCTTCTATAAGAAACGCGCGAATAAACTCAAAGTGAAAGTAGCCATCCGCATTGAAAACACCATGAGTAGTGTCAAGTGCTGGCACATGAACATAGATCATTCCATATATGCACAGAATACGAACGAGCACTATTCGTTGATTGCGACACTTGAGAACAGTCTCTTTGCTATCCACGTATTGTTTAGAGCCAACTTGTAAAGCTCACAACACTAGCGGGCAAAACTGAATTGAACATGAACATGTAGAGCACGCAAGAAAACCACACGCCCTGTAATGAACTACTTGATAGGTGCGGCTGGCTGCGAGCACTTCGACCCAAATAACCCAGGAACCAACTCTACTAATAACATCGCTATAAAAATTAGCGCACACCCAACCAATCCTATCAAACCGATTCGCTCTTCCAATACAATCGCTGCGAATAGAGCTGCAAACAAACTCTCAGAAGAGAGAAAAATGGCGGCTTGAGGGGCGGTGGTATAGCGCTGTCCAATGACTTGCAAACTGAACGCAATACCGGTTGCAAAAATGCCCGAATATAAAATTTCAAACGCCGCAGATTTTATATCTTGCACACTGACTGTTTCAACACTCACTGCAACGACAGCAGCCAAGCCACCAGTGACCATAAACTGCGCCAAAGACATTGTTAATGGCCGGTTCGATTCACCAACGAAACGCGCTATAAGAATAAGTTGTAGAGACCAAAAAGCTGCACTCAGTACGGTAAGTAAATCACCACTTTGCAATTGTGAAAAATCACCACCTGACAGCATGAAAATGCCAGCAGTTGCAATAAATGCCGCTGGCCAAACCACCCAATGCGGCCACTGTTTAAAAAGTAATACTGCCAAGAAAGGGGTGATGACAACATACAATCCAGTTAAAAAACCTGAGTTGGTTACAGCGATAGTCAGCAATCCCACTTGCTGTGCGGCTATACCTGCAAACAGACACAGCCCAATTGCTAAAAAGTGCAAATAGTGGACTGGTAAGAATTTTGGTAACGGTCCTTTGGGGTTGTTACATTCTCGCCAGGCAAACGGCAAAATAACGATACTAGCGACTAAAAAACGAAGCGCAATGAAGCTGAAGGGCCCCAAGTCATCCATTGCCGTTTTTTGTGCAATGAAGCCAACGCCCCATATTGCACCCGCCAGCAACAACAGCATGTTCGCAGAAAAACGGCTCATCGATTTACTTATTCAGGTGCGACGGTGGTCGCGAATTGCAGCTAGTATTGCCACTGATAATGGGTATTAAAATTTAACTAAGAAATAACTAGGAAATAACTAGGAAATAACTAGGAAAGATCGTAGTTACCACAAACTAACTTGCCCCTCAATACGCTCTCAGCCGAGAAAGTTGGTATGGTCTCAACGTTTCCAAATCGAATAGAATTAACGTCGTATTGCCGACCCGAGGATATCAACATTCCATTGTCATCTGTGTTTGCTGATGTCATCACGATAGCATCACTGGCAATTACTGACCAAAAGAAGCTAATGTCGCTATGCGTATTATTAGGATTCAACGTGCGCTCAATAGCAACGTTACGGCTGGAATCAAGAATGCCCTGTCCGTAAAAATAGTAGATACGATTTTGTCCAATGCTGTCTGAGCATATCCAACCTGTGGTCGGCACAACCTGTTGGCTTTCAAGGATAAATCTTGTCGCAAGCAAACCAATTAAACTGTCATCTGTGTCAGCAATGCCTGATTGATCAACACTTGCCATTTGCACATCGGTAAAAACTGGAGCGGTATTAAAATCATCGATGGGTTGTATTGGGTTTGATGAAGCAGCGCCGTCAACGATAACACTGGGTTCGATTAATTCGGCGCCTGAAGGCACCGTATTAAGAGCTACTGGAGCAACAGTTTCTTTTTCACTTTCCGTAGAATTGATGCAGCCGGTTGTTAAACTGATACAAAAGCAAACAACAAGCATTGTTGTGAATTTTTTCATCATCCTGCAGCGTAGCTCACATGATTCCCCGCACACAATAGCCATCAGATTTAATCTGTTCACGTCCAATGGTGTATCTCGATACGAGCATGCCATGATCAATTCTCTTTGCTTTACAGGTAAAACGAATTTGATGAAGATCATTGCCCAATGACAGATTAAGACACTTGGACTCTGAACGCCCATGTTAGAACAAATAGGCGCAGAGTAGTAGTTCGAATATGAACTGAGTATGGCCGGATTTACGCTGTTTAACTGATCAATTGAGTAGCTGTTCTCACTTACAACCCAGATAGTAGTAATTACTGATCAAAATGCGCACGGAGTGCGTCTGAAGCCATTCGGGAAATATCATTCACACCTGCTGATACAGCCATAAAAAATGCGTTGGGATCACGCGTATTAGCGTAACGCACAAATTGAAATGTGCGTACATCAATCATTTTTTTGCCATCACCAGATATGATACGAATTTGACCAGACAACTCAGCACCACCCGTGGCCTCACGAATGAGTTTATCCAGCTGAACCTCAATACGAGCTTGTGGCTCATAACCTCGCGGCCAAGGCTCTACAATCACATTGGCTTCTAGAAAATATCGCAGGCGATTTGCCAGCACACGGGTTATAGCCTCGTCAGGAGAGTCGGCCCATTTGGCGTTCTCGTCATACACAACTTGATGTTGTTCATCCCGACTCGCAATTCGATCATCAGATGCATATGCAGGAATGGACACGACTGCCAACGCAACCGCATCGATACTGGGAGGATTGTTTTCATTAACCGGATCAAGCACCGGCTCAAGTAGAAATTGTTTGGGTGGTGGGCCACTGCTACAACTCATGACCAAAACGCTGACCAACATTATAATAACTCGATTAATCATGCTTAACGTCCAGTGATAACCGCATTAGGATTTTCCTCGAGCAACTCTGCAAAGGCTGCAATTGACTTTGCTGCAACTCGTAGCTCGCGCGCAGCTGCGGCCAATTCAATGTAGATTTCCGAATCGGGGGACAAGCCTGCGAGCACATCATCTGCATTTTTAGATGCGGATGTCAGCGCTTTCATCATGGTAGGCAAATCGCTAGTTGCTGCATTAATCGAATTAAGTGACGACGAAATTTGGCCCGGCAGAGACTGCATGTCGGTACTGGAAACAATATTACTGGTGTTACGCAGTAAATCAGTAGCCGCAGCAATCAAGGGATCAAGCGGTAAATTAGCCAAATTACTCACCAGCGTTTCAACATCGGCGGTTACCGCTTCAATATTATTAGGTGCAGTAGGCAATGCAGGATACGGAGATGCATCCAAATCAATACTGGCGACCGGTGCATCACTTTTCTCAACAAGCTTGATAAGCAATGACCCTGTGAGAAGGTTGCCAGTAGCCAATTGAACTCTCAATCCATCGTCTACAAAACGTTCCATGACTTGCAATAAAGCTTCTGGAGATATATCACCTACACCAAGGCGTGCCGGTTGAAATTGCAACACTGCATAGATGCGTTTCTCTTCGCTTTCATTTTGAGGTAATACAATCGCCACCTCGACCACGCTACCGACGCGCAATCCTTGATATTCAATAGGCGCGCCTGCCCGTAAACCTTTAACCGAACCTTCGAACTCAGCGATATACCGATAGCGCGTATCTTCCGTGCTCTCAAACAAACTATCCAGCGCAGCCGCTTTGTTGTCGTAAAGTTTGAAATTCACACCATCTTTCAGTAGTGGCTCAGATGCGGCCATTTTTTCACTATTCTCAAATGCGATACCACCGGTAAATAGCGCTGCTATTGACTCGACTCTGACCGATGCGCCAGTGGCACCAAATGATGCTTCCACACCAGATACACCAAAGAAACGAGTCTCTTGATATATATATTTGTGATAGGGCGCCGCCACGAACACATCGAAAAGTACTTGAGTACCATCATCTGATAAACGTCTGCGCTCTACACGACCTACTTCAATCTGTCTAAGAAATACCGGTGAACCAACATAGATGTAGCCCGCCTCCTCAGCATCGAGTGTGACTCGCATGCCCGGTAGATCTCGCGTAGTAAACGGTATTTCAGTGAGCCCTATAAATTCACTACGACGCTCACCAGGTTCGTCATCCCAGTCAACTTCAATGTAAGCACCAGAAAGCAAAGTACTCAGCCCAGAGATCTCTGTTGTGTTTATTTGTGCATTAACAATCCAAAAGCGCGTGTCGGCATCGATGTACGCGGACACCTGTGGGTCAAGGCGTGCTTCAACGACCACCGAATCAAGATCATCAGATAATCGTACTGCCTCAACGGTTCCCACATTCACGTCACGACGACGAATTTTAGTCTCCCCAGCTTCAACGCCACCAGCACTTTCAAAACTAATTTCGACCAAAGGACCACGATCGACATAGGCACGCCACAATACAAATAGCGCAAACAGCACAGCAGCCAACGGCAATAACCAGACAAGCGATACGCGACTAGGAATACCCCGTAAGGTTTCTATAACCGGTTTAGAAGGCGTTCTATTCGCCATGTTCTACTCCATCCCAGATGAGTCGCGGGTCGAGCGATGTTGCGGAAAACATGGTAAATACCACCGAAAGTGCAAAAGCATTGATTCCGGCACCAGGTTCAATCGTTAATATGGCGCCAAGCTGAATAAGAGCCGCTAATACGGCCACAACGAACACATCGATCATGGACCAGCGACCGATAAATTCAGTAATAGTGTGCAATATATGGCGAGTGTGTTCTGACATAGCCCACTGAAAGTGCAGGCTCAATGCCAAACCGGCAATAATGACAAATTTAGCCACCGGAATAACCACACTGGCCACGAAGATGATGATAGCAACAAAAACACTGCCTGATTGAGCCAGCGTAACCACACCGCTTAAGATAGTGTCGCTTGTGTTACCACTGAATGACTTGGTCAGCATGATCGGATACAAATTGGCTGGTATGTAGGCCATTAGTCCAACTATCAAAAACGCCCAAGTCCGTTGCAGACTATTATGCTTCCGACTCTGCACACGGGCACCACATAGCCTGCAGTTTTCAGTACCAGGCAGTCTATGCAAGGCACCACAATGGTCACAGCGTGCCAACCCAGCTTGTTGCGCAGTTATGCCGAGTGTGTTGTCAGTAGTTGCCACACTGAATCCCTACAAAAGAAAATACTGATAAGTGAAGTTGTCAGAACCAAACCAAGCAAAGCCCAAAAGGCCGGCCCCACGGTCAACGTCGCCAAATCGGCAATTTTAACTAAGGACACTACCACTCCGACCATAAATATTTCAGCCATTGCCCACGGCTCAAGCGTTTCCGCCCACCGCATCGCAGCACGCATAGAAGGCAAGATTCCCAAGCGATAACGCAAACGAAACATAACCCAAATAAGCAAACACAGTCGGACGAAGGGTAAAAGCGCGATTAACGCCAACGACAATGCTCCAAGCCAACGCATATCACTCAGCCATAAAGCGCCAACTGCATCCAGTATGGAAATACTCGATGAAATACCGCCAGTTGACAAGGAAAGAAAAGGCAACGATAAGCTCAGCAATAAGAACACCACGCCTGCAAGCGATGCCGCCAATGTACGGTCAACGGAAAAAGGTTTGCGCGTGTACAGTTCGTGGCCACAGCGCGAACAGGATGCTCGAGACCCTCTTTCAATCATGGTGCGATAGTGCAACCAATCGCAGCTTGCGCAGGCGATCAGACTATCAAAGGACACCTTGCGGCTTGAATTGCTTTTCATCGTTCTATGTTGCGCTATGACCAATTTGCATTAAAATTTTCTCTGGCCAAACATAATCGCTGTATTTCCAGTTATATCTAGTATTTGGTTGGAAGTTGCAAAAGAGCTTCATGCCCATTGACGTTAACCAGCAATTCAAGCTGATTATTATCAGCTGTTTGCTGCGAACTGTACTGTAAGTAGTAAACGCCACGAATATTCTGTACAACCGCAGCAAATGCTTCATCGATGTCGGACACATTCAGATTGTTATAGCTCGATTTGGTTCCCCCAGCTTCGGCAATCTTGTCTAACTTATGAATCTCTGTTGGTACGTCCAACCCACTGTCTTGGTCGTAAAACCCGATGGTGTAGACATCCAATTGCCTGCCCAGGGAGTTTTGTTGCGCGCTTCGTACATGACTCACGCGGTGAACAATGTGCTCATGAACCTGTTCATTGTCAATGAAGTCATCATTGTAATGGTTACGACTCGCCCTATCCTTTCCATCGGTAAATACCATGACGACTTTGTCTTGGTTGATTGAACCGAAATCTTCAATATCGGACAATGCGGTATCCAATGCGTAGTAAACAGCGGTTGCTGAAGCCTGCGTTGAATCAAAATCCAGTTCCCGAGGTCCTGTAATACGATTCATTTGGCCATTAAAGGTTCTGTAATCAAACTCAGCATTCGGTGCCAGTGCCAGCACGGTGCTGGACACCGCATTGGTCAAATTGTGCACCTGACGCGACTCAACGATGCTCTTCGAAGTATCGATAACCAAGTACACTTGCAGTGGGAATTCAGTAAATGCGACGGTCACCGGTGATTCTATATCTACCGAGCCATTTTCAAGTGCAACAAAATGTGTTGATGCATTACTTTCAAGCCCTGAAATGGAGTAATTCAAATCTTCAGCCCGGTTCGTTTCGTTGAGTAATTCATCGATTGGCCCAGCAGTGGGGTCAACGACTCGCACCGCAAACTTGTGAACACGTCTACCTTCAACCACTTCAGACTCATAACTGCCATCAACTAATTCAGCACGTACTTCGTTCACGCGCGACAAATCGGTTGTTTCGCGTGCAATGATAGCTGGCAGTTGCGTCACAAGAATGTCCTGATCTTCAATGACACCTGCCTGTAAGCCCGCAACTGAGGCGACTAGTCTTGCATCAGCATGGCCCGTCGGCACAGTCACTTGAACAGAGCCATTTAGCTCATCAGAAATGGCCGAGCGACCAACCACCCAACTGGTTGAATTAGGCGCAACATACTCAAATTGCACGTAGGCACCGGGCTTCATCGCTTCACGTGCAGAGGGGTCTAGGTTATAGGTCAACACAAGGTCGGCTTCCGTACCGTCGGCTGATGTACTGGCAATACGCGAATTCACTTGTAATAGCGAATCACCCTTTCTTACTTGACCATTTTCGTCATCGAATACTAGACCATCACTCAAACCAGTCCCAATATTTCTGGGAATAGCAGAGTTTTCGGTATCGCATGCCGTTACGGTAAAGCAGACAATCAGCGCTGACAAAATCGCACGCATGACCACGGATCTCCAAAAGTGAATTCAATGATTTCCTACCCGGTAGGTCGTGGGTAAGACTCTTTAGAGAGGGTGCAAGTACCGTGACAGAAGCACGGTGGCTATTCAGCTGTGGAAACGCTCAAGTGGACCAAGAACAAGCTAAAAAGCTTATTCTTCGACTCAAACTAAGAATGTGTGGCGGTAAACTGGCAGTGGGTGTCACCGGTTTGACGAAAAGATTGAAGTGGGTTTTGTGATACAAGCTTCCATGCCTGCACAAGTCTGTGCGTCTAATTCGTCATCGAAACACTCAAAGCCACATCTTCAGGTGCAAGACAAACCGTCTCATCACAGGCTTGAAGTTGCAGTGTATAAGAAGCTAAGGCCTCATCTACGGATGTCGACAAAGGTGCTGTGATGACCACTTTATTTTCATATAGTGCAAGCTTGCCTGAATCATTAAATCCGAGAGTCTTACTGACCACTGCAGGGTACTGCGTTTGTTCAACTTCATCACCACGACTATCCAACAAGGTCGTTGGTATTAAGTAATCCTGATTTGGTTTGTTCGCATTCACATGCCAACCCGGTGCCATGTCGAGTTCCACATGAAGCTCGTTATCCTCACGCCAAGCATGCACCTTTACATTGCCACGCGCTATGTAGTGCCGATGCCCTGCCTCGCCCATGATCAGTTCACTTGCTGACATTAACATATAAGAAAATGCAGACGGATAAGTTGATAGGTATCCTGAAAATGCCACCAGCAATGCCTCTGCGCGTTGCTTGTATTCATCCTTGCCAGTTCGCTCCCACAACCTTGTTAACACTCTCATAGCAACTGAGTTACCAGTAGGAATAGAGCTATCGTATAAATCTTTTGGTCTCACAGCTCCGACTACTGTCGTCCCTATGAAATACCCACCCTCTGTGGTATCCCAGAATTTGTCTTGCATGGTATTAGCTAGCGCTTCTGCTCGAGTCAACCACCCTTCTTTGCCAGTTAGATCATATAAAATCAGATAACTTTCCGCCAAGTAGGCGTAGTCTTCTTGCGATGAATCAACCGATGCACTGCCAGCGTAAAACGCGCGAAGCAGTTGCCCATCGTCTTGGCGATTATTATTCCAAATGAAATTCGCCGCTTTTTCCGCCACCTTTATATAATCAGGCCTGTTAAGTACATCTCCAGCTTCAGCAAAAGCAGTGATCATCATACCGTTCCACGCGGTAATGAGCTTTTCATCGCGTAAGGGTTTTTCACGTAATTGACGTGCCTGCAATAGCACATCACTTATGTTATCGAGCTTCTCGATTAACGCATCGACACTCATGTTTTGCTCTTTAGCAAGCTCTGCAATAGACCCGTTTAAATGGAGAATATTGCTATGTTCAAAATTGCCAGTGTCTGAGGCGTTCCAAAGGTTAATAGCCAAGGCAGCCTCGTCTTTGCCCAAAACCTCTTTTAATTCATCTGGTGTCCAGACGAAGAAAGTCCCTTCAACACCTGCTGAATCAGCATCAGTAGCTGAATAAAACCCACCTTCCGGAGCAGTCATTTCACGAACGACGTAATCGAGTAAGCGTTCTAAGGTGCGCTTGTGCTCCACATCGCCATTTAGAGCGTAGGCCGATAGATAGTTTCGACTCAACAGTGCTTGGTTATAAAGCATTTTCTCAAAGTGTGGCACCAACCATTCATTGTCGACAGAGTAACGATGAAAACCACCGGCAACCTGGTCATGAATACCTCCGGCCGCCATGGATTGCAATGAAAAGTGCGCAGCCTCGAGCGCCTCCTCATCGTTATAACGTCGAGCATGGTCGAGCAATAGAAACAGTTTTGATTCTTGCGGAAATTTCGGAGCCGCACCAAACCCACCTTGCAAATCATCAAAGCTTGAAACTATATCGGCAACGGCACGATCAATAACAGTGCGCCCAATCTCGCTTGCTTGACCCGAGAGCTTGCTGCTTTGCGCTACCGCTTCAGAAAGTTCAGCGGCTTGTGTCTCCAACGATTCACGACCTTGGTACCACACTCTGGTAATCTGACTCAGTAAATCCTCGAACACATTTGGCGGATAGTAAGTACCGGCATAAAATGGTTGGGTTTCAACATTCAACCAAGACGACATAGGCCACCCACCGGTCCCATTCATAATAGTTACCGCTGACATGTAACTGGCATCGACATCGGGTCGCTGCTCTCGATCAACCTTTATCGGTATAAACGATTCATTCAGCTGCGCAGCTATAGATAAGTTTTCGAAACTCTCCCTCTCCATAACATGACACCAATGGCAAGTAGCGTAACCAATGGAAAGAAATATGGGCTTATCCAGTTTTTTGGCTAAAGCGAAAGCTTCCTCACCCCACGGATACCAATTGACCGGGTTGTGCGCGTGCTGCAAAAGATACGGTGAGTCTTCGAGAATAAGTCGATTGATAAACGCTGGAGACCCGTCCGCAAGCACATGGTCTGTTCGAGGACGGTAGTCATCACCGCGCTCTTCAAGCGCCTTAACCAACGTTTTTGATAGCTCAGGTGATTTGTCTAGCGCGACCATCTGTTGATCGTGCGTGGTTAGATGTTCTTCTGATTCTGCAGCTTGGATAGGTGATACCAAAGTAAGTAGTAACATGCCCAAAGCTGTTACGCCGTTCAATCCAGTAAGGATTTGTTTTCTATTCATGAACAGAGGGACCTTTGATATAACAAGAAAAAGAGCGCGTTAACTTGCTAGCTTAAGCTATGGGCGCAACCTCAAAACTTCCTATACTGATCGAATAAGACCGCGGAAGTTCAGTTCTAAGTCAACGTTTGAACCCTACGCTTGATTGCTAAACTACGTAAAAATGGCGAAAAAAAAACCCGGCGACTGAATAATCAGTGCCGGGTCTGTTGGCTCGGTGGCTGACGATATAGCCTACCTACGCCATAGCCTCAAAGTGGCTATTAACCATACAATGGTGGAACACCAACCTGTGCATGGATAGCGTTAGAGGCCTCTTGTGTCATACCAAAACCTTCACGCAGCTTGTCGAGGTACTGAGCTTCTGCTTGCGAATCTAGTTCAATAGCCATCAAAGACATTAGATACACCTGCTGCTCTGCACCACGCGGTACAGCTTGGATAAAAGCGTCGATATCAAGAGGCGTTTGCATTTCGTTTAGCACGAACGCACGCTCTTCTTCAGACACTTCATCACCTAGGTTCGATACAATTTTCTGCTGCTCAGTTTCGTCAATTTGACCGTCTGATTTAGCTGCATTAACCATAGCTTGAATAAGAATTTTAGCCGTTTCTTCTTGTTGCTGATTGGGCTGTTCTGCAGGCTGCTCTCCAGTAAGAGCGCCATTGAGCAAACCACCTAAACCACCGGCTGCACCACCTGCTGCTCCTGCACCGCCAAGACTTTCAAGCAATCCGCCTAGCCCACCAGCACCGCCTGGACCGCTTTGCTGTCCACCGCCAAGAGCGCCACCCAACAGACCACCCAGTCCACCAGCACCACCACCGCCCTGACCACCAGTCAGACTGCCAAGTAAACCACCAAGACCACCGCCTTGTGATTGTTGGTCGGCTTGTGGCTGTTGACCACCTTGTTGGCCACCAAGCAAACCGCCCAGTCCACCACCACCGCTGCCCGAACCGCCAAGACCACTGTTACCCATAGCCCCGCCGAGCAAACTGCCAAGACCACCACCAAGACCGCCACCACTGCCGCCGCCCATCGCTTTACCAACACCTCTTGCTACTACCATTCCGAGGGCTACTTTGCCCAATGTTCCGACGAGACTCATCGCTTAATTCCTCTTGGATTCATGAAAATACGCCTAAAGACGCCTTGCTCACAGTTTAACCTTTACCGTTACAGTATTCAGTAAATTAGTTTCAAAACTCCCAGTTCCAATGCTTCATGTGTAAAAAACCATAAATTCGCGTGCATAGCCTACGGCGATACACCAAATACAAGGCTCAAATCAGCCTCACGGAGCTATCGGACGACAGACTGCGCATCTGAAGTATTTTGCGATATCCATGAGTAATTCAACGAAATTGGTCTCAGTACGACTGTCATTCTAGTCTTTACCCTTAATGTGCTTTCACCCACCGTTGAACTCGTCTATATTGGCCCGTCGAGATAACCCGTCAGAGAACCTAGGATGTCCACAACGATTGTCAGCTCATGGAACGAATTTGATCCACTAAAACACGTCATTGTCGGGCGTGCCGATCACACTTGTATTCCACCAAACGAACCTGCTACTGAAGCGAAAATTCCAGAAGACAGCGACATGCGTGGCATGTGGGGACCGCGTCCATTGGAAACGGTTGAAAAAGCTAACGCGCAATTGGATAATTTGGCCAATATTTTGGTTGAGCGTGGTGTGAAAGTTGATCGCCCAACCCCCATCCAGTGGAACCAATCAGTTGTAACTCCCGACTTCACCACGGCCAGCCAATTTGGCTGCATGCCACCACGGGATGTTTTGCTAACAGTGGGAAATGAAATTCTTTCCGCGCCTATGTCGTTTCGGTGCCGCTATTTCGAATATCTGGCGTATCACGATTTGATGCAACAGTATTTTGATGAAGATCCAAATTTTCGTTGGGAACAGGCGCCACGACCTCGCTTAGGACAAGATTCTTATCAGCAAGGTTACTTTGATGAAATCACTATCGATGAGCGATTACAGCGCACAGCCGATCTCAATTTTGTGACCACTGAACACGAACCTTTGTTTGATGCTGCTGATGTGATGCGCATGGGTAAGGATTTATTCTGCCAACATGGTCTTACGACCAATCGCCGTGGAATGGAATGGCTGCAACGTCATTTTCCTAATCATCGTGTACATGCAGTGAACTTCCCTGGCGACCCTTACCCAATCCATATTGACGCAACGTTCGTACCTTTACGGCCAGGGCTGATTATTAACAACCCAAATCGTCGACTACCGGACGAACAAAAAGCCTTTTTCAAAGCCAACGATTGGGAAGTTGTCGATGCCGCTCCACCATCGCACAACACACCACCACCACTTTGTTATTCGAGCATTTGGTTATCCATGAACTGTTTGGTGCTTGATCATAAAACAGTGATTGTTGAAGCCAGCGAAACTGCCCAACAAGATCAAATGGACAAACTCGGTATGAACGTTATTCCAGTGCCCTTTCGCGATGCGTATCCTTTTGGCGGTGGGCTGCACTGTGCAACAGGTGATGTTTATCGTGAAGGTAGCTGTGAAGACTATTTTCCGAAACAGGTTGGCGGCACACTGCTTAGAGCATAATTTTAATGAGTCAATTTCAAGCGGCAAAGCAACTGGTTCTGAAATTTCAGCAAGCGCTCGATACGGCGCATGTTGATGAAATGGAGTCTGTACTTGATCAGTTCACCGGTGACAACTACCTGTGGCGTGGTATGCACCCGTTCTACGAACAGCATAGTGCAACCGATGTTGTTAACGTTTTCTGGAAGCCACTGCGTGAAGCTTTTGCACCTTTGCAACGCCGGCCTGATGTATTTATGGCCGGTGCTAATGCAGTTGTTAAAGGTGATAGTGTCAGTAAAGATGAGGCAGATTCTAGAGAGACTAACAAAGTGTGGGTTTGTAGCATGGGGCATTTCTTTGGCCTATTTGATAAACCATGGTTAGGCATTCCACCCACTGGCAAAATGGTGTTCATCCGCTACGCAGAATTTAATTGCGTGCAGAACGATAAGATTGTTGAAAGTGCTTTCTTCTGTGATGTTGTGAGCATCATGCAACAAGCAGGTCAGTACCCTTTGCCACCTCATACCGGTGCGTTCTTTATGCATCCAGGACCACGTACGCACGATGGCTTGATAATGTCAGACCAAGATTCAGCTGAAGGGTTAAAAACCATGGACGTGCTGAATCAAATGGTTGCTGACTTGTCGGCACTCAATAGTTCAGGCGATGATAATTGCCCACCCGAATTATTAGCCAAATGCTGGACAGATGACATGATCTGGTACGGACCTGCCGGTATTGGATCGAGCTACACCATTGAGCGATACCAGAAACAACACCAATACCCGTTTCGAGAAAACCTAAAAGACAAAGTTTTCAATGGACACATTGCACGCTTTGCCGAAGGTAACTATGCGTGTTTTTTTGGGTGGGCGAACTTAACTAGCACGTCAACTGGCGGTTTTCTTGGCATGACTGGAAGTGAAACGAGTGCAGATATGCGTGTAGTCGATGTGTATCGACGCGAAGGCGATAAGTTAGCTGAGAACTGGGTGTTTATTGATGTACTGCATTTTTTGTCTATGCAGGGGTTGGATGTGTTGGAGCGAATGCGAAAGTCTTTGCTGCCTTAGTTATTAAAACAAACATTCAAGCAGATTCAACGATGAGCCGACGACTATTTTCCTCGAATTCGGGGAATGTCTAAGTCGCCCAATTCTGATGCCTGCTCAACTATTGATAATTGATCTCTGGTCAAAACAATCGCCATATGGTCGTTCCAATCACCTAACGAATAAAGCATTTCGACTTTGCCGTTTTTTTCAAGCCAATCCGAAAGGTATTTAAGGGTGGGATTGCTCGTAGTGCCTTTAGCTGGCAACACACCTACGATATAACCCATAGCTGGATTATCAGAGCGAGCAATATTTCGACCGGTCTCGTCGACACTCAGATGGCGAATTAGGGACCGTCGTCCCGTGCCTTGCAGGATGTCATACCCTTCGTCATTTACCCGTAGAAGCTTGGTCGAGTAGGTAGAAGACCAGCCCTGACCAAAGCCAATATTGAAATCGCTATTTTGACTATTATAGTGACGGTTAAACTGCAGTTTCGATGCGCTACTTTGGTAATCGACGTCCACCTCATACTTATTACTAGTGATCAAACTTACTGGGTTACCGACTTGACTCATCGGCATAGAACTATTGCCATTACTACCAGAGTCTACCGGTGAGGTAACGCTGCACATTTCTCCATTATTGAGCCCACAACTCTGCGGGCTAGAACCTCCAGATGATCCACCCGTTGTAATACCAGGTATGGTCAAGCCCCCAGTCGACCCTGCAGTTGTACCTGGAGGAAGTGGACTTTGCTGTGCGTTAAGAGAGGTTGCATAGAGACCTACGTGCAACAATAAAATAACAATGCCAAAACTATGTAAACGAGCCCGCCTACTTATAATGACCTCATTCTTATTTCGCACACAAACCCTTCCTGTTTTTCAAGTAGTGCTAGGTCCACGCACCGTTTCAGCCACTACATAAGGCTATTACTCCATGACATTGGTATACCAACCCGCATCCTTGAGGAAGGCTTGTTGTCTAGAATGCTAATCGACAAACTTGATTCCACTGTAGCAGCGCGCTGTTCCAATAAATATAGATAAAACCCTAGACTTGATATAGTAAAAACCCTAATTATTTGCAGTGATTGGTGCATACTATTCGCCACGCGGATACCGTTGCTTCTCTTCTAAATCATTTAAATCCATATGATTGCGCATGTATCGCTCCGATGCTTTTTGTAGTGGTTGAAAGTCCCACGGATAATAATCACCATTACGTAGGGCTTCATAAACCACCCAACGACGCGCTTGAGATTCTCGCACTTGGTTATCAAACTCATCTAAGTTCCAACGCTTATCTGCTTGCTCACGAAATTGCTTTAAAATATCTTCATGCGCACTGTCTTGCACAAGATTAGTTTTTTCTTGCGGATCATTGTTGAGGTTAAATAATTGTTCGGGATCAAGCTTGCATCGGTTGTACTTATAAGCGCCTTGCCTTATACAAACCAACGGTGCATAAGAACCCTCGGCGGCATACTCCATATGCACGGGTGCTTCACGTGTTTCACCTTTCGTGAATGGCACTAAGCTCATTCCATCTGTCCACGGCTGAACCTCTTCGAGTGACACACCAGCCAGATCGGCAACCGTCGGTGTGACATCGATATTAGAAACAGGGGTTTCTATTAAACCGGGTTCTATTCCAGGAGCACACACCATTAAAGGTACTCTGGAAGAGCCTTCAAGAAAATTCATTTTGAACCACAGGCCCTTCTCGCCAAGCATGTCACCATGGTCAGACACGAAAACAATGGCTGTGTTATCTGCCTGCCTAGTTTCTTCCAATAAACGCATCAGCTGACCAATTTTTTCATCCAAATAAGATATGTTGGCAAAGTATGCTTGGCGAGAGCGACGGACATCATCATTGGTAATATCAAATGCGGTGTAGTCGTTTGCCAACATGATGCGCTGCGAATGTGCATCATAGTCTTCATGGGCATAAGGGCCTTCATCCGGTTCTAGATATTCACAGTCGTTGTATAAATCCCAGAATTTTTTCCGCGCAACATAGGGGTCGTGAGGATGGGTAAAGCTCACAGTCAGCGACCACGGACGTGCGTCTTGGCCTCGAGAGAGTTGGTAAAGTTTCTGCTCGGCTAGATTGGCAACTTCATCATCGTATTCCATTTGATTAGTAATTTCGGCAACACCCGCACCTTTCACTGAACCCATGTTGTGATACCACCAATTTATACGCTCCCCAGGCTTTCTGTAATCTGGCGTCCAACCAAAGTCTGCAGGATAAATATCGGTAGTTAGTCTCTCTTCGAATCCGTGCAATTGGTCTGGCCCAACAAAATGCATTTTCCCTGACAAACAAGTGTAGTAACCCGCTCGCCTGAGATGATGTGCATAGGTTGGAATATCGGAGGCAAACTCTGCAGCGTTGTCGTAGACCCTGGTGCGTGAAGGTAATTGCCCAGACATAAAGCTTGCACGACCTGGTGCACACAACGGTGATGCCGTGTAGGCGTTATTAAAGCGTGCAGATTTTGCAGCAAGCGCTTTGAGGTGTGGTGTATGCAGCCAATCAACGGGACCATCCGGAAACAGTGTTCCGTTTAGTTGATCAACCATAATAATGAGAATATTGGGTTTTTTATCTGACATAGCAGTATCCGTTGACTGGACTGCAGACTAGCAAATTGCCGATAGATGATGCCTTAAAAAAGCGACTTATAGTTACCCTGCCATACGATCAACTACCCGCAAACAGAGAAAGCTGTCCGTTTTGAGCTGGTGCCACAAACTGCGAGGTATCCAGCTGGAAGTCTCGCCCCACACTAATACCTGCGCGTTTACAGGCAAGCTTGAAGCGTTGTTGAATAATGGCGGCTCGCGGTCCAAACCCTGTCATGCGGTGATTGAAGTCGCTATTGTTGAGTTTATCCTCACGCATTGATCGAATGGCCTTGATAATCCGCTCTGCACGTAAAGGATAATGTTCGTATAACCATTCGGGAAACAACGTTTGTAGTTCATGTGGCAATCTTAGAATGATGGCGTATGCAGCTGCTGCCCCCGCATTTGCTGCAGCGGCCACAATGTCGTCTATCTCCTCTTCGTTAAGAGCCGGAATAATGGGAGATACCGATACCCTCGTGGGTATCCCTGCATTACTGAGTTTTTCCAGTGTTTGTAACCGACGGTGTGGAGAGGTAGCGCGAGGTTCAAGCTTTCTAGCTAATGTTCTATCGAGTGTGGTGATAGACAAACAAACCGACACCAAGTTCTGCTCAGCCATGGACTTAAGCAGATCGATATCCCGTTCTACCAAAGATGACTTTGTGATGAGATAGGCCGGATGCTTAGCATCGTGTAGTACCTGTAGTATTTGCCGCGTAATATTGAGTTTTCGCTCCAATGGTTGATACGCATCAGTATTAACTCCCAATGCAATAGGCTCACATTGATAAGATGGTTTCGATAGCTCAGCTTTAAGCAATTGCGCAGCGTTGCGCTTGGCATACAGCCGCGTTTCAAAATCAAGCCCCGCAGAATGCCCTAGCCAAGTATGTGTAGGTCGGGCGAAACAATAAACACAACCATGCTCGCAACCACGGTAGGGATTGACTGATCGGTCAAAGTGGATATCAGGTGAGCGATTGCGTGTGATGATGGTTTTACTTTTATCATCGCGCCACTCGGTACGCACGGGGTTTGGGGCAAGCACTACATCCCCAGCCAGCTCTGTTGAGTCAGCATCATCGATACCCGTCGAATCATCAACTTGCCAGCCATCGTCCACAGCATGAATAGTGTGCGTTTCGTAGCGCCCGCTGGCGTTACTAACAGCCCCACGGCCTTTGGTTGCGAGTGGCTTTAGATACATGGTGGGGAGACTCGCTTATAACTGGTAATATTTACAGTATAATGCTTTTTTGACCCTTTGCAAGGCTAGTTTGCCTCATATGCAATTATGCGAAACACCATTCTAGTAGGCTTTGACAAACCATGTTAACCAATAGCGGGGAGGCTCGATGACCAAACCGCTTTATCCTTATCGACCAATACCGCCCTAATTCCTTCAACAAAGTCTGGATGCTTAACTACATTGGCCACTGCCAATAATTCCAACTGTAGGCATGTCGCTAAATCATGATTTTTCGCCTCCACCAACAACTGCCGTGTAATCTCCATCGCGTAAGGTGAAACCGATTTGAGCCGGCTTAACAGCAGGCTGGCATCTTCATCGGTCGTGCTGGCTTTTTCGAGTGTACTAAGCAGCGTTGCTTGGCTATCACTATCGAACCATTCACGACGTTGTTGGAGTGTCTGTATAAAAGCATCTTCAGGTGTATTCTGACTAAACGTGGTTAACACGCCGGTAATGGCCTTACGCCCTTCTGTCTCCAACGCGTCGGTCAACTTTGACCAGTCAGCGCTTGGTACAAAGTGCGTAGCCAAACCAACTTCAACAGCTTGTACACCTTTAACCGGCACGCCAGTTAAACCAAGCCAAAGTCCTGCATCGTGCGGTAATCTAGAAAGAAAATGCGTTCCACCAACGTCGGGAAAGAATCCTATGGCTGTTTCTGGCATAGCAAGACGCGCGGTTTCGGACACCACTAGCACATCTCCATGAACACTGAGTCCAAGGCCGCCGCCCATGGCAATACCGCTCACTAAGGAGACATAAGGTTTAGCGCATTGACCAATGTGTAAATTCAATGCGTATTCTTCTTCAAAGAAAGCGTTTAGCTCATCCCATTCTTGCGCCAGAGCTTGTAGGCGAGTTGCCTTCATATCACCACCGGCACAAAACGCACGTTCACTCGATGAGCGGATGACAATAACATCAACAGTATCGTCTGCCTCATGAGCGCGAATACCAGCATGGATATCACGAATCATATCGTGGGTGAGGGAATTTAGCGCTTCGGGCCGATCTAACGTAATGTAGCCAGCAAGACCTTGGCGTTCGACAACAATGTTGCTCATAGAATGCAATTCCTAAGTGAAGTTACATTCTAATGGAATTGCCATTGGTAAGTCAGCGCGATATTACGTTGCACAATGACTTGGTCTTTATGTCACTTGATGCTATGGATTCGGGTTCGGATTCGGGTTCGGATTCGGATTCGGATTCGGATTCGGATTCGGATTCGGATTCGGGTTCGGGTTCGGGTTCGGATTCGGGTTCGGGTTCGGGTTCGGATTCGGATTCGGATTCGGATTCGGATTCGGATTCGGATTCGGGTTCGGATTCGGGTTCGGGTTCGGGTTCGGGTTCGGGTTCGGGTTCGGGTTCGGTCGATTGGACGCTGTCGCGCCGATTAAACCTTAGAAACGCTGAAGGAAGACGTTAACAACGCTGATATCACCAACCATTTGAACGGAACGAGAATAGCGCGCTACGTCTACGAAATTTGCGCTACTTCCATTGCCATACAAAGCCTGGACATTCTCAGGTAACGTAAATTCACCATCATCAGCCAACACACATTGATACGAATCTGTTTGACCTGTTAGCTCGTTGATAAAGCCTGCGTAAACGTGCAAACGGCTCTGTGTTGAATCAGATGTATTCGCAGCAGTCCAAGTAAAGCTGGCTCCTGAGCGAACATCATCACGCATGGCGGCATTAAGGCGCGCAGGTGTCGTCCATTTACTTTCTAAAGCTGGAAATTCATCGCCCATAATATTGATGCTTAGCGCATCGGGGACTAAGGTATTGAGTTCAGCACCATCTGCAGGATTGTATTGAATACCATCTGCGTCGCTATTTTTTACTAGTGATGCATAACTACCGGCTTCAGAACTCAGCTCAATTGTGTCACCAGCAGCAATTGCAGCTACCTGTAAAATTTCATCGCCTGCAGCTTCCAGTAAATGATCAATAGGAAGGTCTAGTGTTATGCCATTTATCTGTGATGCTTCAGACCCAATTTCACAAGTATCCAGCATAGGCATGGGTTTTAAAACAGGGTCTAAGTCCAGTGGTGTAGTTATGCTATAAAACCGGGCACTCGATGATATGGTTAGCCTAACCGGTCCGTTTTCTTCTGCGATGAAAATTAAGGCGGCATTTTCAATTGCCGCAGACCCTGCTCCAAGACCTGGTGTTGGATCAGTTGGGACAATTATTTCTGGAACGTTTTGTTCAACGACACCAGTTCCGGTTTCGGTCTCAACTGCGACTTCAATTCCAGTTCCGGTTCCAGTCTCAGTTTCAGAGTTTTGCTCGACATTGCCAGGCATGTCTGTCGAACCTTCAATTTTCGGCAGTGATTCGTTGCTACAACCGGTACCAATAACCATGCAAAGCAAGGCTAATTGGGCTGTTCTGATTGACCTGTTCTTCGGTAGCATCACTGATTCTTCCTATTAAATCTGCGTATCCACCTGTTTTACGTCAATATCCGTGCCGCCCAAAGGGCTCCAGAACTAGTATTTGCCCACCAGATTCACGAACCATCCGCCAATATCAATATTGTCATTCAACAAGTTATCGTCGAATCTAGTGAAGTTGTAGCCCACTGACAATTTAAGATGATCACCCACATGCCGCCCAACTGAGACAAGTGCACCATGCTCAACGTCGTTGGATGCAGCAGAGCTTAACCAATGATATTCAGCAAGAGCGTCCCATTTGAATAACAAGTGATAGCGCAATCGGGTGGCAGCCAACATGGCATCGTTACCTACCCAGTCACCGTCGTCACGCGCATTTCGAATTTCAGATTCCTTATAAGCGGCTTTGCCACCTATCTCCCAAAGTCTATTAATCTGAAACGCACCTTCTAGGCTTGCAACCACAGCCCGCTCATCCACTGATGCGCTTTGGCCTAATGGAGGTAAATCGTATTTGTATGTGAGTCGACCAAGCATATTCAGACGATCGTTATTCCACGGTCGCAGTGAAAATCCCAAACCGGCTTCAGCAAAGCGAGCATCAGCCTGACCACTGAGTTGGTCTTCGGTTTGTGAAAAATTAAACTTACCCTGCCAACGAACTGATGGATTCATCAAGTAACTAAAGCTATTGGCCGTTAACCACTGGCGCGTATCCAAGCTTGCACTTTTATCCCGACGGTATTCTAAGCGCGCCGATGCGTGGGTTTTGCGTTGTTTATAAGTCAATCCAATAGTGGCGGCATCACGATCGGTTGTTCCACCCGTATCATCTTTAAGATTCGCTACTTGGTAAGAAAAGCTCAGCGTTGCAGCTGTTGTAGGGTTGTAGTCCAAACCAAAAGTATGACCCAATCCGGCGCTCTGATCTTCGTCACTAAACTGATGCTCGGTGAAAACTCTTAGTTTCGATCCCAATCTACGACGCTGCCCTAATGTTGTCACATTCCGAACTGAGTCTGTTCGATCAGTTGAGAAAGTATGGTTAGCGTAAACACTGTAGCCATCAGTCACTCTGAATTCCGAACCCAGTAATGCTGAATCTCCACGATCTCCACGGCTAGCTTCCGCATTGAAAGACAACTTCTGCCCAGCCCCAGTTCTAACACCCAACGTGTTTAAATCATTACTCTCATAGCTACCAGTTGATTCAATAGTACGTTGCGAGGAAGCGTAGACATTAACGTTATCGTTTACATCCACTCCAACACGCACAGCACCGATTGAACCGTCACCGTTTGTATTCGAAATCTGGTCCTCTTCATGAATCTGCCTAAGCTCACCTGACAAGGACAGCTTCTTCGTTAACTGCGCTTCTGCTTGAACACTCGCCGTGCGGCGTAAATCTACCGCGACTTTTTCAAATTGAGTTGCCCTTGCAGAAAACGTAACACGCTCGCCAGCAGCAATACTAGCCTCGGCACCAATATCAATAGTGTTGGTACCCGTATCAAAACTTGTACTAGAGAAATTCTTCTCACGCTGTTTGTACCATGCGCCAATGGACGATTCACGATTCCATTTTTTAAGTTCACCAATATCGACTCGCGCCTCCACGCCCACTGCATTACCTTGAGTTGGGTCAGGGCGGGTATTACTGCTGAATTCGGAAAAGTTCAAACCACCATCGCCTGAAATAAAACTGCCAGACGCTTGTGCGTTGTTGCTCTGCGCAAATTCAGCTCGTAGCCAAGTGCCAGCACCAGCTGATAGCGTTGCATCCACCCCTTTAATTTGATGGTCAAACCCTTCGCGTCGATCAAGCACCCATGTGCCACCAAGCGCAAAGTGATCAGTTAACCAATGCTTACCTCGACCACCAACGGTCGCTTCGTCTTTTTTGAAAGCTGCGGGCACATACTCATAGTCGGCAACTAACCAAACTTGATTTCCATCAAGCGGCGTATCTTTGATAATAGAGGGTGCCACTTGGGCGCCAATGGATTGCAAAGGTCTGGTTAAAATCACACGCCCCTGGATATCATCAATTTGATAATCTCGGCCTTCAACAAGTACGACACGATCTAGTACACGAGCAGATTCACGTTGCCGAACTTCAACCACAAGCTTTTCAGAACCGCGAACAATATCTTGGTCACTTAAGTAATACAAGCTGCCGCCTGTTCCCAGAAATTCATTGTGACGATGAGCACTTTGTGCTTCTGACACGAACAGATTCAGATCTGTACGATGCTCTCCCGACTCTGTAAATGACTTACTGCGAGAACGCAATTGTGCACCGTACAAACTACGATTAAATTGAGCGAACTCAGTGCCAGTGACACCACTGTTAAAGTTGCCCCACAAAACTCGTGACTGATCCCAATCAACACGGACATACAACTTACCTTGACTATCCGTGTCGTCGATCAGGGTAGAGTCGTCACCATAAACGGGATAATATTGCTCTGGGTCTAAACGACGGAATACACTCGACGGATCAGCTCGATTGAAATCTTGAAATAGTTTTCCTAGTTCTTGAGTGTCAGTGTCCATCTGAGCCGTGACCAAATACTTTCCTTTAATTTTTCCTTTGAGATAAAAAGCCAATCGACCATCAACAAAAATATCACCACCGTAGTGCGCATCATCTGCAATTTCCAATTTATCAACAGAGCCTGATACCGTATTCTTCCCCACAGTAACATCCGCTAATGCGACCAGAAACAGGTATTCATCATCCAGTTTTACAGACAATGTTTTTTTCGCTATTGACCCGTCTCTACCTTTGATTTCAACATCAAAATCGTGTACACCGATCGGTAACAGATACTCAGCTGCGAAAGCACTACCATCATCAATGGCCACTTTTTCACCGTTGATGGTTAGCGATTGTGCATCCAGTAAGTCTCGCCCATATAGACGCACCCGTGAACCCCGAATATCGACTTCACTACGAGCAAGTCGGCTTCTTTGTTTACGCGACTCAAGTGCTAACTCTTCAAGCGTAGGCGCATCTTCATTCTTAATATTCCGTTGTGGCCCTAATACCGTCAAGGTTTCGGGATAGGTCTCGTCTATTCTTCCAGCTGCATCAAAGACGCGTAGAACATAGAATAGTTGATCACCACTTTTTATGCTCTCTCCACTTTCAAGCACACCATTCCATTCTAGTTCTGACTCATATCCGAGTTTCTCACCGTCGATCGATGCTAGCGGATGAGACATATCAGCGTCATCAATATCAAAGAACACCACTTCCCAACGCGTTAGATAAGTTGCGTAGTTGGTAAACAGACGAAGGCGAACAGGATTCTCAAGTTCACCTTCTAACGTGTTAACAGTCGCACTTGACGTTATCTCTAGCTGACGAGTCAGCTCTAAAGGGTCTTTGGTGACCCACAGAATACCGCCCTCAGGCAAATCAACTTTGCTGCTGTTTTCTGCAACCTCAGGTTCACCAATAATGGTGACATCAACTCGTCTATTTTGTTGCAACCCCTCTTCAGAGAGGTTCTCTTCATCCGGGTTACCTTCACCGTAGGTAATAATTTTTAATGTATAAGCAGGCTTTAGTGGCCCATCTCGCCTCTCTTGCTCTGTGCATTGAATGCCTTTGCATAGATCAATGGGCTTTGGCTCACTTTCCACCGCAGCGTAGCTGGTGTTAGGCAACACCAACCCTACCCCCAAAACTGCATTAACAAGGCAAGCGGTAGCTGAAAATTGCGGCATAGAATGACACATGGTTGTTCTCAGTCTCTTCCGATCAACGAATTTGTGCGATTTTTTGTAAAGACGGTTCATTGTCCGTCTCCTTTATAATCAATCGCCTGCGGATCGTTGTGCGGTAACTCTTTATAGGAGCCCTTGTCGACTTCCACGCTGACATTCTTCATTAGCTTATCGCCAAGCGCCATTCGTAGCTCTTTCTCTACCGTTCGAGCGCGTCGTTCTGCTAACGCAACGTTGTAGGCCATATTGTGCCTAGCATCAGTGTGAGCTTCGATAACTATCCGGGCTCGTTTGAATTGCCTAATACGCTTAATAATATCCAGCATGACACCGCGCTGGTCTGCACGTATGTTGTGCATATCAGTATCAAAGAACACCGAACCCAGATTCGCCTCAACATCAGCAACCCTAGCGGCAACTGGTTTAGCTCCCGCAAGTTTTGGCGGAGCTGGCAGTTTTACACCAAAACGCATGGTGTTCAGTGCACTGTTGGTCACCCTTAGCACACGTGGGTTCTCAGTCGTCATCACCGCCCCTTCCGGCAAAGTCGTTTTATCGAGCTTAACGATGAGTTGTTTTCCAATGCGTGTTTTTCCAGTATCCACATCTGGCAAATGGAATCGACCAAACTGATCGGTCTCTATTAAATATCCCTCAACTGTTGCCAAGCGGACGCCAGGCATCCCTTCTTCATCAATGCCGACGTTCTCAATGGTAATTTCAATAACCGATTGCACGCCACTAGCATTGCTTTGTAAATGTGACGTCGGAGTTGGAACCGCTTGTACTTGGCGTGTTGAAATACGCAGTTGCTGACCAGTAATACCCCGCGCTCGCATGCCTACATGGCTCTCGGTAACATTGCCATTGTGATCAATATTAATCATTGTGCCTTCACCGGTCGACACCGTGAAACTATTGTTCTTCGTTACCGGCATATTGATGGTAATGGCATGCTTACTAGGGCTATCAAAGGCACTAACACGGCCAGATAAATCCCCGGCGTGATAACTTGACCAACCAAAGTAGTCACTCTTAACAGTGACATCAGAGGCAAATGCACTTTCCTGATATCCATCACCATCACGATCGTGGAACACCTTGCCGACAAGCGTTGCCTGATGTAATACTGGGTCTGCTGTTATGCTCACTTTTGCAGAACTGACGTTACTGGACCCACCTGCGCTCACTTCAGCTGTGTTGGTATAGTCACCTTGCACTACATTTGTACCAACAGTGACGGCATAGTCAATCACAACGTACCCTTCACCAAAAGCAGGTATGTCGAGCCCTAAGAATATGACTGGATCGATTCCAACTGATGAGACAGGTGTTTGAGATACTTGCCCTTGCGCCGCGTCAAATGTGGTCACATTCGCCGAACCTTCAACGAATCGAAATCCGCGAGGAAGATCATCTTTGACAGATACATTGGGCGCCGCAACATCAATCGAATTCTCAACCCGAACGCTGTAACTTAAAACATCACCAGTCGAAGCTGTTGCGCGATTAACCGACTTTTGTACGGTCATTGCAGATACTGCCGCCGCAACAAACGGGTCAATTGGAATGTGATTAAAAATCACGTTCGTATCACCGGATTCAAGCGTGAACTTGGTGAAGTACTGCGTTGACTCACTATTTTGCGGTGCATCTGGCTGCGCTTGAACTTCGCAGGCGCCAGAAGATGGATGCGCATCGACAGTACAATTTGATTCATTTGAATCACTGTCGTAGGTTCTGTCCTCCGGTGGTAAACCAGTCGAATATCCAGCAACGTGCGTTGGCGGCACCACGACAATCAAGATTTCATACGTCTCGCCATTCGGGCAACTAGAATGCGCATTGGGAAATACATCGAATGCGTACAGACCATCTGTCTGAGTCGTTTGACCTTGTTGATTAGCACTGAGGCAACTTGGGTCAACAGGCACTCCAGAGTTATTAACCAGCTGCAAAGTAACTCCAGCTAGGGGTTCCCGAGATGCGCTGTCATATATGACGCCGCTCGGATCAACTGGCAACGGTAGATCTTGCGTATCACCAGCCTCTAGCGGGCCGTCGGTTTGTGAATCAGATATAAACACGCCTGCTTCATTATAAAAACGCACCGTGTATTCACCCGGAATGAGACCGGCTACTGAGTACTCGCCATTAGCGTCGGTCACAACCGTGGCTACAACATTACCTTGATCATCAAGAATCTCCAGCGTCCATCCAGCCTTCGTTTGCTCTTCAGGGTCAATTTGCCCATCACGATCAGAATCTAGCCAAACCGTACCCGTCAGCGAGGCGGGCTCTTCATAGTCAATCATCACTTTCGACGGATTGGATACCAAGCCAGTTGTATCAGTTACCGTGTATAGAATCGGCGTTGGGTCACCAACAAAGCCTGGCTCTGGGGTAAACGTAATATCTCCTGTAGCCGGGTCGACAGTCCAGGCTCCTTCTCCCGGCACAACCAATGATGTCACTGGTAATCCAGTTTCCGGGTCAATGATCATCACCGTAGTGGGGTCAATATTGTTTTCAGGATCACTGTCATTGTCCAGCACAGAAACCGTTACGGGTTGCCCCAACGGTTGATCAGTTTCTGAATCATCTTGAGTCACTGGTGGTTCAGGCGGGTCAACTGGTTCCGGTGGTGTAACGACTGATTCGGTTTGCGTGTCTTGCACTGAACCGGTTTGATCAGAGTCAGCACTTGCAGTGTTGACGATAGACCCATTGTTTGCGTCTGCCACCGTTACTGTATAGGTGCCAGCAAGCACACAAGTTTGCCCAGTTGTCAGTGCAGCACAGGTAATCGATGCAGGAGTCAACATTGCATCGCTAACCATAACGTTGGTTAGCACTGCCCCACCACTGTTAGTCGCTGTCACGACATAGTTCAGCACATCGCCTACAGTCACCGTTGAACTACCATCGTTGTCTGTATTTGTCGGCGCTGATTTCGCAATAGCCAACAAGGGTGCACTCAGATTCAATGACACAGCGTCACTGATCGTATCTAGCTGGTCAGTGTCCGCTGTGGCTGTATTATTAATCACACCAGCTGCCACATCGGCTGCACTCACCACATAAGTTCCTGTTAAAGTACAGTTCGCAAGCGGCGCCAACGATGCGCAAATTGCATTGCTAGGCGTGATCAAACTATCGGTCACCGAAACCATCGTTAAAGTGGATGAACCATTGTTTGTGGCAACCACAGTGTACGTCAACGTATCACCTTGACTAATGTCACCCGATCCATCCGCATCACTGTTGCTAGTAAGCGCTTTATTCAGCACAAGCACAGGCTCAGCAAGTTGCGTCACCACTTGATCAGTCACGGCATCGGTTTGATCAGAGTCAGCTGTTGCTATATTGTCTATTGAACCATTTGCTACATCGCCAGCGGTGACTATGTAGGTTCCAGTTAATACGCAGGTTGCACCTGTTGCAACTAATGCACAGCTCTGGCTTGTTGGGCTCAGCATGGCATCAGTAACAGACACGTTTGTCAGTGATGTTGCACCGGTGTTGGTTGCAGTAGCCGTATACGTAAGCGTATCGCCAATACTGATGTCTCCAGAACCGTCTTCATCAGCGTTGCCACTTAGCTCTTTGACTAGCTCTAGCGCAGATTCTGCTAGATTGACAGTAACTTCATCTGAGGCTGACTCTGTTTGATCAGACTCAACGGTCGCTGTATTTGTGATACTACCGGCCGCCACATCGTCTGCGGTCACGTTATAGCTACCAGCCAGAACGCAAACAGCGTTTGGTGTTAACAGTGGACAGGATTGCGTAGAAGGTGCGATAAGCGAATCATTGATCACTACATTCGTCAGCACTGCCGTACCGTTATTGGTCACAGTGATGGTGTAATTCAGTGTATCTCCCGTCGTAATATCGCCTGAACCATCTTCATCAGCGTTAAGCGGAGTGGCCTTGCTAATATCGATCATAGGTGTAGGCAGGATAATCGTCTCTGTATCATCCAACGGTTCAGTCTGATCAGAATCAGAGCTCGCCGTGTTATCAATCGAACCTGCAGTCACATCATCTACCGTGGCAACATAGGTCCCACTCAACACACAGGTATCGCCTGGTGAAACCAATGCACAATTGATACTTGAAGGTGTCAGCATTGCGTCCGCTACCAACAAATTGGTTAGGTTAGCGTTACCGTTGTTAGTGGCAGTAACAACGTATGTCAGGGTATCGCCAACACTGATATCCGTGCTGCCATCTTCATCAGCATTAGCGCTGTAGGCTTTGCTTAGTGTGTGACTCGGTCCAGTCAAATTTTGCGATTGTGTATCTTGCACGGGGCTTGTCTGATCAGAGACCGATGTCGCTGTGTTATTGATGACACCTGCTACAACGTCTGCGACGGTAACCACGTAAGTACCTGTTAATACACAGTCGGAGCCAGACGCTACAGATGGACAGGTGACACTTGCCGGGCTGATCATCGAATCGCCGACAACCAAATTAGTTAACGTTGCTGTACCGTTGTTTGTAGCGGTAACGATATAAGTCAACGTATCCCCTGCACTAACATCACCCGTACCATCTTCGTCAGCATTACTTGGTGCGGCTTTCACCAGCGTGTGGCTCGGTGTTGGAGGTGTTACTGTTTGCGTGTCTTCAATGGGTGGAGTCTGATCAGATTCGGCAGAGGCTGTATTAACGAGCGTACCTGCGGTAACATCATCAGCACTAACCACATAAGTTCCACTCAAAACACACGTTGAGGCAGGTGCAACTAACGCACAAGTCACTGTGTTCGGAGTGGTCAAAGCATCATTAACCACAACGTTAGTTAAGTTTGCGGTACCACTGTTTGTTGCAGTGACAACATACGTTAGCGTATCTCCTACACTAACGTCGGCACTGCCATCCTCATCTGCATTTGTTGGCGCAGGCTTTTCAATCTGCAAAGCTGATGCTGGCAAGTTAACAATTTGGTTATCGGCGAGTGGGTCGGTTTGATCTGACACACTGCTGGCCGTGTTGTTGATAGCACCTGCGAGCAAATCTGCGGCAACCACTGTGTAGGTTCCTGTTAGTACACAGGCGGCGCCTGGAGTCACTAGAGCACAACTTGTTGTGTTTGGCGTAATGAGCGGATCGCTAACCACCAAATTTGTCAGGTTCGCTGTGCCCGTATTTGTTGCCGTTATCGTGTAAGTTAATACGTCACCTAGACTGACATCGGTACTGCCATCATTATCCTGCAACGCAGGTGCAGGTTTGGCGATAACGTGCGATGGTGTTGGTACTGGCACATCTTCATTGTCGAGTAATTCATCTGTTTGATCAGAATCAGCTGTGGCCGTGTTAACAATGGTTCCTGCTAGCACATCAGATGCCTGCACAACGTAGGTACCAACCAGTACACAATTAGTACCTACAGGAACAACTGCACATGTTGTGCTACTCGGCGAAATTAGCGGGTCACTGATCACCAGATTGGTAAGATTAGCGTTCCCCGAATTCGTCGCAGTGACGGTATAGGTTAATGTATCGCCCACACTAATGTCTGTACTGCCGTCTTCATCGGTATTAACTGGAACTGCCTTTTCGAGCGTAAATGCAGGCCCTGGCATCGGTGTCGTTTCTGTATCATTTATCGAAGGTGTTTGATCAGACCCAGCAGATGCCGTATTGCTAATACTTCCCGCTGCAACATCAGCTGCAGTAACCCCATAAGTGCCAACGAGAGTACACGTCGCACCAGGAGACACCAATGCACATGTGTTGGCGTTTGGCGTTAACATCGCGTCATTAATCTGCAAATTTGTCAACGTTGCCGTACCCGTGTTACTTGCCGTAATGGTGTAAGTTAAGGTATCGCCCACGCTGACATCACTACTGCCATCTTCGTCAGCATTCATCGGCGCCGATTTATCCAGCGCTAATAACGGTGTTGGTATCAAGACGGTTTCGTCATCAGTTAGTACAGCTGTTTGATCAGAAACCGAGCTTGCAGTGTTATCTATACGAGCAGCTACAACATCAGCAGCGGTAACAACATAGCTTCCAACGAGCACGCAATCTTCACCTGCTGTAGTCAAAGCACACGTTACACTTGACGGCGTCAGCATAGGGTCAGTCACCACCAAATTCGTTAGGTTTGCAGAGCCATTGTTTGTTGCGGTAACGGTGTAGCTCAGAGTGTCACCAACACTAATATCAGTGCTGCCATCGTCATCAGCATTAACCGGTGCACTCTTGTCGATAACATGACTTGGGCCAGACAAATTAATACTTTGCGTATCGTCGACAGGGTCAGTTTGATCTGAATCTGATGTTGCTGTGTTATCGACGACACCCGCAGCCACATCAGCTGCGGTAACGGTATAAACACCAGCCAATACACAGGTTGCACCTGGTGCAACTAACGCACAAGTATTCGAGTTTGGATTTATCAGCACATCATTGATAACCAAGTTGGTTAAAAATGCAGTGCCCGTGTTGCTCGCTGTAATTGTGTAGTTAAGTGTATCTCCGACACTGATATCACCCGTGCCGTCTTCGTCAGAATTACTTGGAACACCTTTCGCCAGACTATGGCTTGGTGTAGGCAGAACAACTGACTCATCATCACTGACAGTTCCAGTTTGATCACTACCCGCCTCTGCCGTATTGTTGATAACTCCTGCGAGAACATCAGCCGATGTTGCTGTGTAGGTTCCCATTAATACGCAAGTCCCACCAGCTATAACATTGGCACACGTAGCAGAAGTAGGCGCCAACATCGGATCAGATACCAACACGTTAGTCAATGTAGCGGAGCCCGCATTAGTTGCAGTAATCGTGTAGGTTAGAACATCGCCCGCACTTAAATCTGTACTTCCATCAGCATCAGCTGAAGTTGGCGCAGGCTTATCGATGGCCAACATGGGCGTAGGAACTGGAACACTTTCAGAATCTTCTATTAGACTGGTTTGATCAGATAGTGCGCTGGCTGTGTTTTCGATCATACCGACTGATACATCGCTCACAAGAACAGTGTAACTACCAATCAACACACACGTCGCACCCGGCGCCACGCTGGCACAAGTCGCACTGCTCGGCACAATCAATGGGTCACTCACGACAAGATTGGTCAATGTCGCGGCACCCGCGTTGGTTGCAGTGATGGTATACGTCAGTGTGTCATTCACGCTAACATCCAGGCTGCCATCTTCGTCAGCATTGGTTGGAGCACTCTTGTCGAGTACCAACAACGGCGCTGGCACCACCACGCTTTCAGCATCAGTGATTGCTGGGGTTTGGTCGGAACCTGCACTTGCAGTATTGTCGATAACACCCGCACTCACATCAGCGGCTGTAACACTGTAAGTACCTATAAGAACACAGCTAGCACCTGGTGCAACCGATGCACAATTCAATGTGCTCGGAGAAATCATTGCGTCGCTGACAACCAGATTAGTTAGTGTCGCAGCACCGTTATTACTGGCTGTTATTGTATAGGTCAGGGTATCGCCAACACTGATGTCAGTGCTGCCATCTTCATCAGCGTTAACCGGGGCACTCTTATCGAGAACGTGGCTCGGTTCGTTTAACTTAACCGATTGCGCATCATCCAATGAGTCGGTTTGATCAGAGTCAGATGTCGCTGTGTTATCAATTGCGCCCGCTGCAATATCAGCTTGTGTCACGGTATAACTACCAATCAAAACACAAGTCGCACCTACGGCGACACTGGCACAGTTCTGCGAGGCAGGCACAATCAATGGGTCATTGACCAATAAATTGGTTAATACAGCAGCTCCATTATTGGTTGCAGTGATAGTGTAAGTCAGCGTATCCCCTGCGCTAATATCAGAACTACCGTCGTTGTCAGTGTTAACTGGTACCCCTTTAGAAAGAGTATGACTTGGCTCTGGCACAACCACTGTTTCGCTGTCCGATATCACATCGGTCTGATCTGAGTCAGCTGTAGCAGTGTTATTGATAGCGCCTGCAGCCACATCGCCAGCCACGACTGAATAGTTACCAGTGAGCACACAGGTGGCACCAACTGCAACACTTGCACAGGTTATCGAGTTTGGCGTTAATAGTGGATCGTTAACAACAACATTGGTTAAAACGGCTGTTCCAGCATTGGTAGCCGTAACCGTGTAGGTTAGTACATCACCGACACTAACATCAGTACTGCTATCGCCATCCGCATTGGTTGGCGTAGCTTTATCAATACTTAGCAATGGCGCAGGTATCGATACGGATTCATCATCTGAGACCGAATCGGTTTGATCGCTGTCTACCGACGCAGTATTGTCAATTGCACCCGTGCTAACGTCACTGGCAACGACCGTATAGTCTCCAACCAATACACATGTTGCCCCAGGTGCAACCGATGAGCAAGACTGCGTGTTCGGTGTCAACATAGCGTCTGTGACTAACATATTAGTTAGTACAGCCGTACCCGTGTTCGTAGCAGTAATTGTGTAGGTGAGTATATCGCCAACACTAATATCACCCGTTGCATCGTTATCGATATGAGTTGGCGCTGGCTTGTCAATCGCCACTGCCGGACTCGGCAATGCCACTTGCTCATCATCAGTTAGCACACCGGTTTGATTAGACTCACTGCTGGCAGTATTGTCTATGGTTCCAGCAAGTACATCAGCAGCGGTAACTGAGTAGGTCCCAGTCAGCACACAAGTGGCACCGGGCACAACCAACGCACAACTAATAGCGCTTGGAACAATCATCGGGTCAGTGACCTGCAGGTTCGTCAGGTTAGCAGTGCCATTGTTGGTGGCGGTAATAGTATAGGTAAGAACGTCCCCAACGCTGATGTCAGTCGATCCGTCATTATCAGCATTCACTGGCGCACTCTTATCAATCGAGTGGCTTGGACCTGAAAGAGTCACCGTTTCAGTATCATCAATAGGGTCAGTTTGGTCTGAGTCAGAGTTGGCTGTGTTATTGATAACACCCGCGCTGACATCCGCCGTGCTCACCGTGTAACTGCCAACCAATACACACGTCGCACCCGGTGCAACGCTTGCGCACGCATTGGTGCTCGGCGCAATTAACGCGTCACTAACAATCAGATTTGTTAGCGTTGCCGTCCCCGTATTAGTGGCAGTTATTGTGTAAGTTAATGTATCGCCTGCACTGATATCACCAGTACCATCTTCATCTACATTGCTCGGCGCCATTTTATCGAGTGTATGGCTGGGCGATGGTAATGAAACGGTTTCATCGTCGCTAATTAAAGCCGTTTGATCACTATCAGCCGTAGCAGTGTTATCAACGGTTGTCGCAATTACGTCCGCAGTAGTGACCGTATAGGACCCTACCAATACACAGGTAGCACCACTTAATACTGAGGCACAAGTGGTTGAGTTGGGCGAAATCAAAGGGTCGCTCACGACTAAGTTCGTCAGAGTCGCGACACCTGAATTGGTTGCGGTAATGGTGTAAGTAAGCACGTCACCTGCACTGATATCACCACTGACATCAGTATCGTTATTCACTGGCGCAGGCTTATCGATACTTAAACCAGGAGTTGGTACCGGCACAGACTCATCGTCTGTAATAGGCAATGTCTGATCTGACGATGCACTGGCTGTGTTATCAACGGCACCTGCAGCCACATCTGCTGCCACCACTACATACGTACCTATTAATACACACGTGCCGCCGGTGGGGACACTTGCACACGTAATAGTGTTCGGTGTAATAAGTGGGTCTGACACAACTAAGTTAGTCAGCGTGGCTGCGCCATTGTTACTGGCCGTAATGCTGTAAGTAAGCGTATCACCAACACTGGCATCACCACTGTTATCTTCATCAGCATTTACTGGCGCAGGCTTGTCCAGCGTCATTGATGGCATTAGAAGGTTAACCGTTTCGGTATCGGCGAGCGGATCGGTTTGATCTGAATCACTGCTCGCCGTGTTGTTGATCACACCGGCAGTCACATCCGCAGCTGTTACGGTGTATGCACCCACCAAAACACAAGTCGCGCCTGGCGCCACAACAGCACAGCTAAGCGTGCTTGGTGAAATCATTGGGTCGCTAACAACCAGGTTAGTTAGCGTTGCAGCACCATTGTTAGTGGCAGTGACCGTATAAGTTAGCGTATCTCCAGCGCTAATGTCACCGCTGGTATCCTCGTCAGCATTAACTGGCGCAGCCTTATCAATAGCATGGCTTGGCATATCTAGACTAACGCTTTGTGAATCGTCTACTGGCTCAGTTTGATCAGTGTCGGAACTCGCTGTGTTGTCTATCATCCCTGCAGCAATGTCACCGGCAGTCACCGTATAGGTTCCAACAAGAACACAAATAGCGGAAGGCGTTAGCGTTGGACAAGTATTGGATGCTGGAGTAATCAACGGATCACTGATTACCATATTGGTTAGCACAGCCGTTCCATTGTTTGTTGCTGTGATGGTGTAAGTTAGCGTATCCCCTGCACTAATATCACCAGTACCATCGTTATCGGTATTGGTCGGCACACCTTTCGAAAGAATGTGACTAGGCGTAGGTACAACAACAGACTCACTATCATCAACTGGACCTATCTGGTCTGATTCAGCAGTAGCCGTATTGTTGATGACACCTGCTGCTACATCACTAGCGACAACCGTATAGGCACCACTAAGTACACAGGTGGCACCGATTGCAACCGATGCACACGTTGTCGTACTTGGAGTTAACAATGGGTCGTTAACCTGTACATTGGTCAACAATGAACTACCAGAATTAGTCGCGGTCACGGTATACGTCAACACATCACCAATACTGATATCCGTTGTACTATCACTATCGGCATTAGTTGGTGCAGGCTTGTCTATTGATAACAATGGTGTTGGAACTGGTACGGTTTCATCATCGCTTACTGAAGCCGTCTGGTCGCTTTCAGCGGTAGCCGTATTGTTTATTGCCCCCACTGTCACGTCAGCAGCTGTAACGGTGTAGGTTCCAGTCAAAACACAAGTAGCACCTGGTGCAACCGTTGCGCAAGTATTGGTCATTGGTGCGATTAGAGGATCGCTTACAACTAAATTAGTTAACGTTGCGCTACCAGCGTTGGTTGCAGTAACGGTATAAGTAAGCACATCACCAAGGCTTATATCAGTACTACCATCCTGATCACCATTCACAGGCGCAGGTTTGTCTATCGTTAATGCAGGCGTTGGCACCGGCACCGACTCATCATCAGTTACTGCCGCTGTTTGATCAGACTCACTGCTCGCTATGTTATCGATTACGCCGGCAGCTACATCTGCCGCTGTCACAACATAATTACCAACCAATACACAAGTAGCCGCTGGAGCAACCGTTGTGCAACTAACACTGGTTGGAGTAATCAACGGGTCGCTAACAATCAAATTAGTTAAAGTCGCCGTACCTGAATTAGTTGCTGTGATGGTGTAGGTAAGCACATCGCCCTCACTCACATCAGCGCTGCCATCTTGGTCACCATTGACCGGCGCAGGTTTATCCAATGTATGGCCAGGCATGGGAAGAACGACCGTTTCGTCGTCTGTTAACGGCCCAGTTTGATCAGACTCACTGCTCGCCGTGTTAACTATGATGCCTGCCGCCGCATCGGCAGCGGTAACCACATAGCTACCACTCAAAACACAGCTACTACCAGGCGCGACAGTTGCGCAAGCAATGCTGCTTGGCGTGATCATCGGATCACTAACCACTAAATTGGTTAGAGTGGCAGCACCGCTGTTTGTTGCAGTGATCGTGTAACTCAACGTATCACCGGCGCTGATATCAGTACTGGCATCAGCATCAATGTGGGTTGGGGCTGGCTTATCAATGGTATGTGCAGGTGTTGGCACAGACACAGTCTCAATATCAGTCACAGGATCAGTTTGATCCGAGTTAGCTGATGCTGTGTTATCAATAGATCCTGCGCTAATATCGGCAGCGGTAACAGTATAAGTCCCAGTAAGAATACAGGTCGCACTTGGATTGACGAGTGCACACGTGTTCGATGTTGGCGTGATCAAAGGGTCGTTAACCACCAGATTAGTCAACGACGCAGTTCCAGTGTTGGTTGCCGTAATCGTGTAACTCAATACATCGCCAACTGAGACGTCACCACTTCCATCCTGATCTGCATTAACAGGTGCAGGCTTATCTAGCGCAAGACTCGGTGTTGGAAGCAGCACCGTTTCGTCGTCGGAAACGGATGGCGTTTGATCAGAATCGGCCGTGGCTGTATTATCTATAACACCTGCAAGTACGTCAGCAGCGGTAACACTATAGGTACCAGCCAAAACACACGCACTTCCAGATGCAAGCGTTGCACACGTTGTGCTACTCGGCGTTATCAGTGGGTCAGAGACGATAACATTCGTTAAAGTTGCCGCACCACTGTTGGTTACGCTAATGGTGTACGTTAACGTATCACCTGCACTGACATCAGCGCTGCTATCTTCATCTGCATTAACAGGTGCAGACTTATCAATACTCAATTCAGGTTGCAACAAGACAACCGTTTGTGAATCATCCAGCGACGTTGTTTGATCTGAATCACTGCTGGCGGTGTTGTCAATGACCCCTGCAAGCACATCAGCGGCGGTCACTGTATAGGTTCCGGTTAATACACAAACTGCGCTCGGTGCAACTGTTGCACAACTTGCCGCAGTAGGCGTCAGTAGAGGATCGGTTACCACTAAATTAGTCAGGGTGGCCGTACCGGTATTGGTTGCTGTAACAATATAGGTTAGTGTGTCGCCAGCACTGACATCACCACTGCCATCTTCATCAGCGTTACCAGGCGCTGGCTTGTCAATCGCATGGCTTGGCTGTGGAATGCTAACCGTCTCTGTATCGTCAAGAGGACCAGTTTGATCGGTATCTGATATCGCCGTATTGATTATGCTTCCAGCGGCAACATCAGTGGCGGTAACCACGTAAGTACCTACTAGTAAACATGTCGCACCAGGTGCAACACTTGCACAACTGTTATTTGACGGCGAAAGCATCGCATCGTTTATGACCACATTCGTAAGAACAGCAGTACCACTGTTGGTTGCCGTTATCGTGTAGGTGAGCGTGTCCCCAACGCTTACATCCGTACTGCTATCTTCGTCTGCATTAGTTGGCGTAGCTTTATCAATCGTGTGCGCAGGAGCTGGCAATACAACCGTTTCAGTATCATCAACCGGACCGGTTTGATCTGAGTCTGATGTTGCCGTATTTACAATGGAACCAGCGGCAACGTCAGCCGCTGCTACTGTGTAAGTTCCGGTTAAAACGCACGTAGCAGAAGGTGCAACGCTTGCACAACTGTTGCTGCTTGGCGACAACATCGTATCGGTAACGACCAAATTAGTCAGTGTTGCCGCACCATCGTTAGTTGCAGTTATTGTATAAGTTAAAGTGTCGCCGACGCTAACATCACCGCTGGCATCTTCATCTGCATTTGTTGGTGCCGCTTTATCAAGCGTATGACTCGGGCTTGGCACTACAACCGTTTCATCATCCGTGACTGCCGCTGTTTGATCAGTAATAGCGCTAGCCGTATTGACAATTGAGCCGGCCGCCACATCGCTTGCTGTCACGGCATAGGATCCACTCAATACGCACGTACCTGTAGGCGGCACAGATACACAAGCTGCAGACGAAGGTGTAATCATTGGGTCGCTTACGACCATATTAGTTAGTGTAGCTGTACCATTATTCGTCGCGGTTATTACATAGCTTAACGTGTCCCCAACGCTAATATCTGCGGTATTATCTTCATCCGCATTAGTAGGTGCCGCTTTATCTACCGTGTGACTGGGTGTTGGTGTAGTGACGGTTTCAGTATCATCAACGACCGGTGTTTGATCCGAGTCAGCAGTTGCTGTATTAACAATTGAACCTGCTGCAACATCAGCGGCGGTAACAACGACCGTTCCCGTCAATACGCATGTTCCACTAGGAGCCACCGTTACACACAAGTTCGATGATGGCGTCAACATGGCATCCGCAACCACCAGGTTAGTCAAGTTAGAAGAACCATTGTTGGTAGCAGTAATAACGTAAGTCAACGTATCGCCGACACTGATATCATTAGTACCATCCTCATCCGCATTAGTAGGTGCGGCTTTGTCAATGAGTAACTCAGGTGTCGGCGGGGTCACCGTTTCATCATCTGTTACAGGGTCAGTTTGGTCACTGTCTGCACTAGCTGTATTAACAATGGCTCCCGCACTAACATCTGCTGCAGTAACAGCGTAAGTACCCGTTAGCACGCAAGTTGCACCTGGAGCAACCGTTGAGCATATGTTCGATGACGGTGTTATTAAGTTGTCTGTTACAACCACATTAGTGAGAGTTGCCGCCCCAGCGTTGGTCGCCGTTATCGTGTAGCTCAGCGTATCCCCTGCACTTATATCGCTACTACCATCTTCATCTGCGTTCGTTGGAGCAGGTTTATTAATCGTTAGATCTGGAGTGGGCAAACTAACCGTCTCACTATCTTCTACCGGATCGCTTTGATCAGACGATGAACTGGCTGTATTATCAATGCGGCCAGCTGCAACATCTGCACTTGTAACAGCGTATGTACCCGTGAGCACACAAGTGCTACCTACAGCCACAGAGGCACAAGTATTAGATGCTGGCGTCAATAGGGGGTCAGTCACCACTAGATTAGTCAGCACAGCTGTTCCAGTGTTAGTCGCTGTAATTGTGTAAGTCAGTACATCGCCAGCACTGACATCACCACTGCCATCTGTATCCGCATTACTGGCAATACCCTTGTCAAGAATATGTTCAGGATTGGGTACAGAGACCGTTTCTGAGTCGTCTACCGGTGTGGTTTGATCACTGTCAGCGCTTCCTGTATTGTTTATCACTCCCGCCGCTATATCGGCGGCTACAACCACATACGTGCCGGTTAAAACACAATCCGCCCCAGGAGCCAGTGTCGGGCAAGTTGCCGTTGTTGGGCTTATTAGAAGATCGGAAACAACCACCGAGGTTAGTATCGCAGTACCTGCGTTGTTCGCCGTAACGGTATACGTTAGGGTATCGCCAAGACTGACATCACCACTATTGTCTTCATCAGCATTTACCGGAGCAGATTTGACAATGGCCAAGTCTGGCATTGGCAAAGACACGCTCTGCGTATCGGTTGAAGGCAAAGTTTGGTCAGATTCAGCACTCGCGGTGTTATCAATAGTTCCTGCAGTAACATCTGCGGCAGTAACGCTATAGTTTCCAACTAACACACAAGTCGAGCCCGGCGTAACCAACGCACAATTGTTACTTGATGGCGTAGTCATATTGTCACTGACCACAAAGTTAGTTAAGTTGGCGGCCCCACTATTGGTCGCTGTGATCGTATAAGTTAACGTATCACCGACACTAACATCGCCACTACCGTCTTCATCTGCATTCACAGGTGCAGGCTTATCTATGGTGTGCGATGCTGCGGGCACAGACACTGTTTCGTTATCTGTCGATGGTGGCGTTTGATCAGAATCAGCTGTGGCGGTATTTGCTATGCTGCCGGCGGCAACATCAGCGGTTGTCACTGTGTAACTACCGATTAGTACGCATGTTGCACCTGGCGCAACTGATGTGCAAGTATTTGAATTTGGCGTGATCAAAGGATCAGAAACCAGCACATTGATTAGCGTACCGGTACCACTGTTGGTTGCTGTTATCGTATAAGTAAGGGTATCACCTGCACTAATATCACCTGATACGTCAACGTCGGTATGACTCGGTGCAGGCTTATCAACCAACAAAGAGTACGTTGCGCTAACAGTGGTACTTGTCGTGTTATCCGTTGTATCAGATTCTGGGGCAGAACCTCCAGCAGGGTCGGTAGCTGTTGGTGTTGCAGTATTGAGCAAGGCTGCACCGCTATCTATGTCCGATTGCAATATGGTTCGAGTAGCAGTACAAGATGCAACCGCACCCGGTGCAAGCGTTGCGATAGGACAACCAGTAAGCGATGCAGCATTTATGTTCGGGTCGGCCACGCTCAGATTTGTTAAGTCGACGTTGCCTGAATTAGTGAATTCAAAGGTGTAGGTAATCGTACCTGGAGAACTGATTGTCGCTGTATCCGACGACTTAACCATGTTGTACTCGGGGTCCATCGGATCGATGATGACTCGGTAATCCTCTACTTCGCCTTTCGCGCCAAGACCCGTTGCCCCTAAACCCGCAACCTTATTGAATCTAAATCGCGCGTACGAAATTCCACCAGATGCACCAAACGGTATGGTAATGGGTACGTTAGTGGTTCCAACCGTTGTGGAATTGATGAAAATATCATTAGCTATTTTTTCACCAGCGTCGTTAAAGTCACCATCGCGGTTATAGTCAATCCAACCCGTTAAATAACCATCACCAAAGGTGGTGACCTCTAGAGTCTCAGAAGTGCCCGCCGTAACCATTTGGTTTTGTAAATCAGAGCCGTTAAGTTTTACTGAGTCCTCATCATCATAATTAGGTGTGCCGTTAGCATTGTCGACATCATCACCGTCAGACCCTGCACTAAATTGACCGACCGTTTCGTTATCAGAAGCAACGCCATTACCAAGAATGGTATAAAGAGAAACGATTGGATGGCTGGCGTCACCATAACTAGCGGGTGTATCACCGTGATCTCTCGTATCTGCAAGCAACTCTTCTGCATGTGAGTCGTTCAGTGACAGCTGTAGTCGTCTTAACGCTGCGGCCGTTCCGGTATACTGACCGTAGGCATTATCGTTTTGAAACCGAACCGAGATTGAAGAGACAAGGTTAGTGCTACCACCAACCCACGAGGCCGATGCACGACATGAAGGAACTGGTGTGGTAGGGGTGTCTAAGCAGTTGCCAACCACTTGACCTTTCATGAAAATGTCGTGTCCACCGGGGAAGCTGCCGGTAGAGTAAGTAACGTTCGTCGCACCAGAAAGGTACGACGCGCCTGGACCAGACAAATAGATGTCATCTGTTCCAGTTGACGTGCTACCAGTGGTGACGCCATTAGCATCAAGATCGAACCCAGTAGCCGTTATACGATCTACAAACACAGGTGTGAGCGTATTCTTCTGCACCATTGTCAAAGTGACATCGTGAAAGGCAATGTCGTCCCCAGCATCCAAATCACGCAGATCTACCGTGAGCACTCCACCCGAAACATAGACACATTGGCCAGTTGTTAAATCGTTATCTTCGGAATTAACCTCGACAAGCATATCAAGCGCTTGGCCATTCCATGTCGCATTCGTGCCAAAGCGATAGGTCGCAATATCGCAGTCGGTGCCAGACATAACCGTGCGCGTACCATCAAGCGTTATGCTGAGCGCAAACGCCTCGCTTGAAATAAGCAACAGAAAAACGGATAGCAGTCGATATAACGATTTCATAAGTAAAATTCATTTCGCGCCACATCTTCTCCAAGAAACCCGGCGACCCGCACTCAATTTCCTTACGCGGGTGATCACCAATCCACGAAGCAAGGAGCAAGCCACAGTAATGTGGCCAGGTAAGCTCTAGAAACAAATTGGAGGAATCAACACGAATCTTGCAAGCTACAATGCTTGTATCAAGAGCGAAAAATTGTTATGCAAAGTGCATTCTCACTCATCAATGAAAACTGTCGAACGACCGATCAGGCAATATAAGTCAGGCCTGCAACGGGAATTGGTGAAAATTGTGGCAGATAACATCGATATACAAAAAACGACCGAAAGGCGCGATCAGGCAGACGAATTTGCCCTGCCCATGTTTTTGTTCAGTGTGTTATTTCTCGTATTGCTCGCCGGCATAGTGGTGACTTGGGTGGATATCCCTCGTGTTGTGGAGCTTGCGCAAATCGATGCCAAAAACCTTGAAACGCTGGCAACCGAATCGCAAACAGCGTCAGCTCAACCCACAGGCACCGCTGATGCGCTAAAACTGGCCAGCACAGCGGACCGGATTGGCCAGAGCTTCTTCATTGCGCTGTTGTGTATTTGGCCATTGTTCTGGCTTGAATATGCGCACAACTACACCACCAAAAAACGTAAAGACGGTTCAAGAGAAATTCCACTACAACCGTTGCTCGCATGCCTAATCCCGCCTTTACGTATCGGATGCGTATCACCTGCATGGGATGATCGATTATGGCTGCCGACTCTTTCTTGGCAACACCCTGGGCGCGATTTATCATCTCTCTTGGAACGGATTTTTAGCAAACCTATGTTGGTGATCGCTTTATTGATACTGCCAATCTTACTAATAGAGTTTGTATTCAAAGGTGCGGTGCAGCAACATTTCTGGTTACGACTGTTACTACATCTGGCTACTGGATTTATTTGGTTTGCGTTTACACTCGAATTTATCATTATGATAAGTGCCACCGATAAGAAGCTTGCTTATGTAAAAAAGAATTGGATAGATCTAGCAATCATTCTGATACCTCTGATCTCCTTTCTTCGAACACTGCGGGTATTGCGATTGGCAAAACTTGCCAAAATTCAAAAAATCGCTAAGCTCGGACGGATCTATCGAGTGCGTAGCTTGGGAATGAAAGCCACTCGCGCAATGATGATGTTCGGCTTGGTCAATAAAATATTGAAAATCACCCCAGAGAAACGATTGGCAAAGCTAAAGATCCAGCTGGAAGAACGCTCGTTAGAAATCGATGAACTCAAAACCGAGATAAGCACACTTGAGCACACACTCACTAGTGCAACTGCGAGCGACGACAAGCCTAAACTTACGTAAAGCTGGAATATTTCGACATAGCCAGTTAGACTCGACTAACCTGATTACTTTGGGAGAATCTATTGGACCGCAAAGCTAACACTCCAAAAGAATATATTAATCAACTGCCTGCAGAACGCATAAAGGTAGTCAAAAAATTACGCGCAACGATCAGAAAAAACTTACCCCAAGGTTTCAAAGAAGAGATGAATTACAACATGCTCGGCTATGTTGTTCCACACTCGCTCTATCCTGATGGCTATCATTGCGACACATCCAAACCATTGCCGTTTATGAATTTAGCTTCTCAGAAAAACTATGTCGCAATTTATCATATGGGATTGTATGCTGATAAAAAAATGATGAGCTGGTTTACTAAAAACTATGCAAAATTAGTAGATGGAAAATTGGACATGGGTAAATCCTGCATTCGCTTTAAAAATTTGGAAACAGTTCCATACGATTTAATCGGCGAGCTTGCAGGTAAAATGACACCTCAAGATTGGATAAAGATGTACGAAAAAATCAAACCTACTTAAAGCTAAGATCTATTTTAAGTAACACAAAGCTATACCCTGAGCGAATACATCTGCGACCTAAGCGAAAACGACTTTATGCACCACCAAATCGCTGTAAAAACTCTTGGCCTTCATGAGTGACCGACACAAACCGGTCTTGATCACCAGTAACTTCTAGCAACTGCTCTAGACCAACCACGTTATCGATCTGCTCATTTGGCTTCAAAAATTGATAGTGATGCAAAACATCGAAGTGCATAAAGAAATTATCATCAACTGGCCTGCCACGGCCTTTCCATGCCTCTACTAGCAACACACTCGACACGTTTTGCGATCCAAGCTGTGTAACCAACGATAAAATAGACAATAGATACTGATTTTGTATTCGTAAGCTGGTGATAAGCGTATGACCTTAGTTGCACAGCAAGTCGTTACGCCGAACCATCAACGCACCACTAATAAGTAATAACAACAACCACTGACCTTCTCCTAGCCCAGTTCTTGTTCCGCTAGAGCCCGATCGCAAATCAACACTCGGCGCACTTGACCACGCCAACATCGCACTCATAGATTGTGCAACCCGTTCTGTGCTATCAACTCCACCGGACAAACAGAGTTCAGGCGCTAAGCACAAGTCAAGAGCATGCTCGCCTTCAGCTATAAGATGAAGCGTACTACCATTGACGTTGCATACCGTGGTTGAAGAAAGTTCAGCTATATTCGGCATTAAAGAAGCTGGGCCAATATTGGGGTCTTCGCTGCCGCTCAATGCGTTACACAACCGCACCGATTGACGGAAAGGCAATAAGGAATCCATTTCACCGTGAAGAATAAACATCGGTGGAAAAGTCGATGGAGCCGGTGCTATTATCGTTGGAAAACTATTGTCGACCACCAGCGCCGACTGTGTATCCAACATATCGATTGGGTTTCCGGTTACCGTTTCTAGAATTTTCAAGCCCGCTTGATTTGTATAAGCTCCACTTTTCATTTGCGCCGCGAAGTCTTTAAAGTCACTTGGTGCATAAAGCAACACCGCACGGCGAACATCATCAGGACGATTAACCGCTAGTGAGAGCGCTAGGTGCCCACCAGCTGATTGTCCAAATAAGGTTGTCTTGGCGTTAAGTCTAAATTCATCAGCGTGATCATCAACCCAGTCCATTGCATCATTAACATCATCTAAGATTTCTGCCAGATCGGCGTTGTTACATGCAACATTACCATCAGCCCCACCAATCAATCGATAAAAAGGCGCAAAAACAACAAAACCATTATTCGTAAAGTGCATAGCAGTTGCCTCTACCCCTATAAAGCCGCTGGCACGATATTGCCAACTTCCGCCATGCAGAGCGAGTAACGGCTTGCGCGACTCAAGATTGGATGCCCCGGAATACACTCGCATCTCCAACTCGCAAACTCCGCTCGCGGTTTCTATCGTTTTATATTTATAGCGACGCATGAGTGGCTGAGCTAATTGATCCAGACTCAGTGCGCCAATGTTTAACCGAGTACCTGGACTAGTGGTCCATGATGCTGGCTCTACACCCAGCAATGCGGCATTGCCAAACTGATCTGCGTCTAACGCAACAGTGCAATACTCACTCATGCTGGTTGGACTGTAGTCAATCGCGTTCGAACAGCTTTCATCAGACCAATAACGACCCTCTGTAGCAGTTTCAGAATTGACAGCAGTACATTGATTGCCAGACTGCTCGTAAAGAGCTAATGGATTTGCGGAGCTTAAAAACGCGGATGCAGTTTCGCAGAGCAAAGCATCCGAAAAAATACTTTGTGCTGAAGATGGCTCACCAAACAACATTGACGATAGAATTTTCTGACGATTAGTACGAATCATATCAAGCGTGATTGGAAATCGAGCTTCTGGTTGCAGAAACTGATACAACGCAATTATTTGCTCATCGTTGGCTTCAGGTAATTCAATATCGATTCGTCTATCATCAAACGATTGCACGAGAGACTCATTAGCATTAGCTTCAATCCCACTAAGCTCCTGAACAAAGCGAGAATTTGAAAATGTATCGCTCAGCCGATCCTGTATAAAGGACTCAAGAATTTTTGCCAAAATAGTATCGTCAACATCAACGCTAACAGCAAACTGTTTCAGCTCACCATTCAAAGTCACTTTTGGAAATAAACTTAGAGTAGACTCGCTCGTCCACTCAGGATTAAGCATTAGAGTTGCATCTAATGAAAATTGTGCAGGGCCAATTGCTTTAAAAGTAAAGCTGTCTGTTGCCAAATTCTGACACCGCCCCAGCCTAATGCCTACAATTTGTTGCGCCTCACCCAAACTGTTTATATTGGCAATAACATCGAAAGAAATGACAACGGGGTCGTACAGTGATTCGAGTGACAACGATAAAGACGTATCTGCATTAAGCGTTATGTCGGTATCTATTCGCAAAATAACGGTTCTATTACATCCACCTTCTACAGTCACATTTGAATCACTGTCACTGTAGATCAACTCACCGTCAACCAAACCCAACTCCGATGCACTTATTGCACTACTGACTTTCGCAAATACATCGCGAGCGATCGGGTCAGAACCTTGGCCAGCATCATCCAGCGCAGCTTGGAGATCTCTTAGGCTCACAGTGATCGTTTCAGCGCTGAGAACGCCAAATGGGGTAATTGCTCCAAACCAAAAAAACAGGAACAACTTACATGTATAGAAGTAGCGGTTAATAACTAAATGCCTCACTTAACGGGCACCCAGTATCCCAGAAGTTTGGCTTCGCGATTGCAAATTGCAATAAACTATCGCTCGACAAAGCCCAACCGCATAAAACTGCCGATCGAGACACAAAAAAGCCGCTCCAAGAGCGGCTTTTCCTATCAAACTATAGCTATATACACCACCAGACTATAGGCAATTCTCAGCAGATGGCATCTCGCCTTCTTCCGAAACAAGGTCAAAAATGCATTCACCTGAATTAACGGTAACAACCGATTCTTCGCGGTCACCTTGTGTTCTAGTGGCGCCAATAGTCACCGAGAATGGTCCTGCTCCACCAATTTTCAACGCACCATTACCCGCTCTTGAGAATGCAGTACCCGATGGCGCCATCAAACCAAGCACGATATTCGTGATATCCGAATATTCAAGTCCAAATCCACCCATTTGATCTATCAACAGTGACAAGTCCATGTCACCGTCTATGGTAATTTCGTCAGATTGTTCACTAACACTAAAACCGAAACTCTGTAGCGTCAGTTTGAGCACTTCCTGATTGTCAACAGAGAGGCTAAACGGGCCTTTTGATAGTCCTAAATTACTCACAACCAAAGTGCCATTCTCAGGATTAACATCCGCTTTTCCCGTAAAACCAGCCATATTCAATCTGCCTAAACCCGAGTCATCTTGAACGGCTGCCGCTATTGCACCAACATCAAAAGAGAGTGAGCCTTGGCCCGTTGCAACATCTGCTGCAACAGCAAACAAAGTACCAGCAGCCATAGAGATACTCTCCTCGCCGTCAGCTACATTTATTGGCTTCACGATGTCCAATGATACCGAACCTGATTCTTGTCCAATCGTCGAACTGGATGTTACTGTTGCCATTTTGAAGGAACCTGTCATGGTCGATGGTAATTCATCGCCCGGTTCTTGTTCGTCTGCATAAATAACGGCATACGCATCACCAAACGTTTTTAATCCACCCAAATCCAGCTCCACACTTTCACTGCCTGGCGCGTAGTTAAGCTGTAACATTGTCTTTTGCTGAAATAAGTAATTAACCTCACCAGATTCTTCGCCAGATGCAATTAACTCAACCGTCAGGCCGGTTAGCAACTCACGACATCGATCGAGTCGTTCTTGTTCATACTCCTCAGTAAATGAAATAGCGCCACCGAACAATGATTCATCAGAACCAAACAAGTCCCCGTCGTTACAAAGCTCAGCTTCATCAGGGTCGATATTTAATGTATTGCCTGAACGAGTCGTTACCCCTTCACTACTTTCACCCGCTGCTAAGGATGCCAACACCAAGGATTGCACGCTGTTTTGAATGATCGGCTGAGTATCCACATCTTGCGGCAGCGTATCGCTACCGCCGGCAACAACTAAGTTGGTATCTTCCAATACATCTCGATTTCGGTTGAGAACCTGCCCCATAGCGCTCAAATTTCCATCGAAGTCTCCACCTATGGCAGCAGCTGCATTATTCTTCAACTCTGCTGTGTCTGTGGGCACCAAGGGCGTTGGGGTATCCGTTCCTCCGGACCCACCACATGCAGTAACTAGCACGCTGATCATGCCTGCCAGTAGCAATTTATTGTATTTCAATGTACTTCTCCGTTTGTAGTACGAAAGCCGCGTGGCTTCTCTGCCAATAAAAATGTAGATTATTCTCTAGTCATCCGCTCAATTATTAGCTTGACTGAACGACACACTAAGGATTACATAATATGTGTAAATTAGTTATTTTGCTGATGACTAATTAAAGTTAAAGGTCAGTTTTTCATACAATTTGCGCAAAACTAACACCTCTTTTTAAAAAATACTCTCGTTTTCCACTCTCCAGCTAAAGAGTGTGGGCATCACAGTTTCACCCAGCTTGCCTTTCTAAATTTGAAGCTAGACAAGGGACGGTGTAAGCTAAAAAAACTCGATATATTCAAGGATGAGATAAACAACTATTCTAATTCATGGATGCTTGAATGCAACACTACTTTAACCAGAGACCTAGCATGTACCAACATGTAACGACCATTACGAAAAGATCATCAATCACACGTTATTTTTTTCTCAGTGTCGTGGCTTTGATCGCTACTTCGCCTCTGAATAGAGTTGTTGCCGACGAGCCGATTCTACTGAGCATTCATGGCAATATTGAAGGTGCTGCAAATAAGGTAATCGGACTAAATTTGGAAAAACTGACCAGTCTGGAGGCAACCACAATAGTCACTACCGCTCCATGGACAGACGGTCCAATGCAATACACTGGGGTACGAATCAACAAGCTACTTGAGAGTGTTGGTGCAAAGTCGAGTCAATTCGAAGCGAGCGCGGCAAATGACTATAGGTTTAAGCTAACTGATATTGATTTTGAAAAATATCCGATTCTTATCGCCTACAAAAAAAATGGAGAATTATTAGACATTAGAAACCTAGGACCACTTATGATCGTATTCCCATTCGACGATTTTCCAGAACTGTTGACCGAGCGAAACAAAGCTGCATCGGTATGGCAACTTATTAAGATAGAAATTCTTTGAAAGAGAAAGCGCTCTTTTCGATTCTCTTACTTTGCATGATTATCAGCACAGTCGTCATGCTTTATATCCTAGGTGGCATTGACAAAGTTCGAGCCCGCTCAACTAACGCAGGACCAGGCGGTTTTAGCTCACTCATAAAAATTGACCATTCGTTAGATCGTTACCACGACTCACTAATAGATTATCGATATCACATCAACGATCCAGAGCTTGTCAATACTCTGTCAACTAAATTTCAAAATGAGTTCAACATCGTTTGGGGTAATTTGGAAGTTTTCACACTCCAATTTCATGGAAAACCTGACAAAACCAAGGAAGCACTACTTTCAAACTTCAAACACGATGCAAGACAATTCCTGAGAACGCATGAAACGACCATGGAAGCCGACCAAGTACTCAGCGGAAACCAAGTCTCACAAGTAATTTATGATTTGCGTGTCATTCAAGAACACATAAATGTGCTCGGGCGAGAGTATTATTTCACATCACTATCCTACCGAGACGACTGGGTTCACGACTTAAACAGACTGCACAAATTGCTGTACATTTTCTCCGCTGCTCTGATTGGTGCTGCATGTCTTTTAGTTGCACTGCTTATACGTTCGAACAAAAGAAAAAACAGTTTGGTTAAACAAGCTGTCATTGCACGTCGTGAACAAAGTAACGCATTAAAAGAGTTGCGCAGCGGACGCCTAGAACAAAGAGCCAAAGATTCATTTATAGCCTCGGCAAGCCATGACCTTAGCCAGCCACTACATGCGTTAGGTCTTTTTCTTGGCTCACTAGACACCCACGTCACCGATGCACAGGGCCGAGAGACATTACACGATGCCATTCAATGTTCGAATAATGTTGGTTACCTATTCAAAAGTCTGCTTGATATGTCGCGGCTTGATGCCGGCATAGTCGAAGTCGATAAAAAGCACTTCTATATCGATGAGTTGATCAACATGCTTGAACAAGAGTATAGAACAAAGGCAAATAATGCCGGATTCGATATCGACATTCAGCTTGATAATGCAGTGGTATATTCAGACCCGATTCTAGTTAGTCGCATTATTAGAAATCTGATCGAGAATGCTATTGCTCATAGCGAAGCTAACCTAATAACCATCAGGTGTTCAACCTCATCAGGCCAGCACTTCTTAGAAATTGAAGACAATGGCAGCGGTATCTCAGAAGGTGAGCAAAAAAGAGTTTTCAGCGAGTACTACCAAATTAGTCACTCAGCCTCTGCGCAAACCAAAGGCCTTGGTCTTGGACTTTCCATTGTCAATCGGTTAGCCGAATTGCTGGATACGAAAATCTCATTAACATCAGAGCTCGGAGTATCTACTCGATTTACCATTGGCCTACAACAAGGAATTGAAAGTAAAGTTGATCGATTAACCAAAGCCAATGTATCCGAAGGAGTCGCCTTACTCAATTCCGATATCGTCGTCGCTGTTGTCGATGATGATGAAAATATCTGTGCTGCGATGTCGGCGATGCTCCATAGTATTGGATTTGAGGCAGTAACTGCAACGTCCACCGATGCACTCATCGATAAACTTATAGAAACGGGCAAACTACCTCACCTCATCGTCGCAGACTATCGACTTTCAAAAGGCCAGACTGGAGATCAGGCAATCGTACAGCTTAAACGGGCACTTAGTATCGAAGTACCAGCCTTATTGGTTACCGGCGACACATCACCTCTTAGTGTTGCAAATGCTACTAGTAGTGGCTTCGATTTATTGCACAAACCAATAGAACCGATAGAGTTGTCGGCAAAAATAATACATATGCTGCATACATCAAATCAATCAGCCGCGAATGTTGGTCTAAACGAAAAAAGTGGATAAACGCATTCTATCTAAATCAGCCCATCTTTAAAAAAACCCCACTCACAGACGGGCGATTGTCGTTGCGTAGAGCAAAAAACAGATCAGCAACCCCAGAAGAACGATTGCACGAATTCGAAGCAGCCCCACAGGCATAGCTTTTAATTGCATGATGTAGATTGCCGTTACCATCATGAATACGCCAGAAATCAGCGCGGCCAACCCCCAAAAATTAGTTAGATTACGCAGCCCGTGCCAAAAAGTATTCCAACCACCAGCAGTAAATACAATCGCGCCTACCAACCACGCAAAGATACTGGGTAACGGTTTTAGCTTACTACTCACCGCATAAGGTGCTGCAAAAAGCAGCCCAATCAACATACAGACAGTAACGATAGTACCCATTGGCATGTGGTTTATAACCTCTATTCGCGCAGCGTTTTAAAACGGGCATCGACGGTCTGGATAAAACAATGTTTCCGACAACGCTAGCTCAATTGTAATGCTACAACACTTATCCTGCTAGCACATCATTTGCACCTTTAAAATAGCCATAAGCGGCAATTGGCTTTTGCAACAGACCATAAATCAAATTTTGTGATAGTTACAATCACAAGGGGTCGTTTGACCATTCTGCTTTTCTGCCGCACTGTTCATTAAGCCTTCACAAAAGGTTTTGTACAAAGCGCATACCAGGACGATCTCCAGGCACGCTTATCGTTAACTCTTTGTTGTAAGAAGCACACTTCTTACCCTGAGGTGAAAATATGATCGCACTACAAGATGACTTCAATCAAAACGAGGTTAGCAAGAAAAAAGTCACGATTCAAACGAATGGCAAAATGCAGACTCTGCTGCAAAGACTCATTCACTATCACAAGAAAAGAAAGCAGCGCAGATCTGACAGACTCGCACTGTATCGATTAGTGCAACTCGACGATGCATTGTTAAAGGATATAGGCATCACTCGTTCAGAAATTAATGCAGTGCGTGGCGGTACACTTTCAATGGATGCACTGATTAAACACGACATAACAACAACACGTGACAACACTGGCCTTTGTCAGCCTAAGAAAGGAATTCCATCAAAGTGAATGGGAACGCATGAAGGCATTTAACGAATATTTTGCGGCACCAACTATACGGCGCCGCGCTTTCAACTCAGCCAAACCTCTGTCTTAAGCAGAGCGCTGATATCCAAAGCTGTTTCTAATATGCTCAGCTGCCGCCAATGCTGGCTCAGTAGGCTCTTTCTGCATCATCAGACCTACGCCATAGATTTCGAGAGTAGGCAAGCCATCAGCCTCATTGAGGGCAACAATTTCATTCACACAACACGATATTGGAATGGGCGCAACCGCCAAATCGGCCAGTATTGCAGCGCGTTGGCCAGAGATATGAGCACTCATAAAAGCCACACGATGTTCTATATTCATTTTATCCAAGCTCGACAAACCTGAGAATCGCCATGAGCAGCCTTCTTCCCAAACAGATATGGGCAAGGGTCGTTGCTCGAATGCCACTCCGTTTCTCAAACCAGCCCATGTTAGCTGCTCGCTAAAAATAGGTTCAAGGTCGGCACTCTGTTTTTTCTTCGGATTAAATGTCACTAGAACAAGATCTAATTCGCCGTTGCGAACTTTCCCACTTAATTCATCGCTACCATCGACAACCACATCAACCGTTACACAGCAGTGTGTTTGATTAAATCGCTTCAATAGATCAGGCAGAATACGTTCAGCAATATCATTAGTGGCACCCAATCTCACCTTGCCTTCAACATCTGGCATGACAAAGCGACTGACCATTTGATTGTTCAATGTGAGCAGACGCCTACCGTGTTCCAACAGCATCTCACCGTCTGCGGTTGGGGTAACTGAACGAGAGTCTCGATTGAAAACTGGCCGGCCTAGCATTTCTTCAATGCGCTTGACCTGCATAGACACGGCCGACGGCGTGCGAAATAACATCGTTGCGGCACTGGAGAAATTTCCCGTCTCAGCAATAGCCACAATGGTTTTAAGCATATCGAGTTCGAGTAGTGGTAACTGCTTGTTTTCATTGGGTTCAGGCATAAATCATCTCTATATATCAAATATATTGACAGATACTATCAGATCTTTTCGTTTGATTGAACTTAAATTGAGCCGCAATATTGCTTCATCGGGCCAAGAAGCTCGTGACACCCCAGTGGCAATACAGGTCAACCCTCTAGAACCACTGGCTCAAACTACATTGAGGTGAACCATGAACGCTTTATGCACAAATTCGAATCTCGCTACATCGGTCGATCTGCCCAGCCAATGTGTACTACGCTCAGTACGCATTTCGCCCAATGTGGAAGTTCAAAAGAAAGCACGATCTAGGCTTGTAAACTTTATTTCAGCTGGCAAAGATTATTTGCAGCGCAAATACAATCAGCGTATTGATCGCCAAGCTTTTAATTATTTATTAACACTGGACGACGCACTACTCAAAGATATTGGTGTTACAAAGGCAGATGTGATTTATGCCAGCAATCAACCGCTGTCAACTGACGCCTCAACAATAATAGAAGAGATTGCTCGACGTCGATAATGGTGCAAAAAAAAGGGCCGCACAAAGCGGCCCTTCTTCACCCAACTTTACTTACTTAAGCAAATCTAAGCTAAGCAATACAAAGTGTTGAATTACATACTTAATGCTTTATCGATAATAACGTGTGACCAAGCACCCTCTGGCTTCTTAGAGATGACAGGATCAGAACCACCAGACAGCAATGTTTCCACTGTTCGATCAAAGTCTGCAGGATCCAGCTTGCCGTCACTACCTTCGGTAAGCTTATTGATTTCACCAAGCATACGACGTTGATGCTTTTCAGTTTGAGCACCACTTGCATCATTGTCGAGAACGATATCAGCTGCTTCGTTGACGTTTTCACGCGCGTATTCCCAGCCTTTCATAGACGCTGCAACGAAACGCGCCATCTTGTCGACGAAAGCATCATCACTTAAGTTCTTTTCAAGCACATAGAGGCCATCTTCCATCGTAGATACACCTTGGTCTTCGTATTTGAAAACGACCAAATCTTCAGGAGCTAAGCCTGCATCAATAACCTGCCAGTATTCGTTATAGGTCATAGTAGATACACAATCTGCTTGCTTTTGCAGTAGTGGGTCGACATTAAAACCTTGCTTCAATACCGTTACGCCATCACCACCTTCTGTACTAATGCCTAATGAAGACATCCAGCTAAGGAATGGGTACTCGTTACCAAAGAACCACACGCCAAGTGTGCGACCTTTAAAGTCATCCGGAGATGTAATCCCAGTCTCCGCTCGGCAAGTTAGCATCATTCCAGAGCGCTTGAATGGTTGAGCAATGTTAACCAGTGCCACACCTTTTTCACGACTTGCCAAAGCAGATGGCATCCAATCAACAACAACATCAGCACCGCCACCTGCTATGACTTGAGGTGGTGCAATGTCTGGACCGCCTGGTTTGATGGTGACGTTAAGACCGGCATCTTTATAAAAGCCTTTATCTTGCGCAACATAGTACCCAGCAAATTGAGCCTGGGTAACCCATTTTAATTGAATGGTGACGTCATCGGCTGCTTGCGCAACTCCTGCGACACCAAAGCTGCCTAGTGCCATTGCACCGGCTAATATCCAACTTTTATTCATACTACTCTCTCCCCTTGTGAGTCTTGTGACTCGTGGTTGTACTCACGTTCTCATGGACGGATGCCAAAATGTACACATCCGCTCTATAAGCGCTAGCACAGCATAAAACAAAGAACCAGCCATTGCTGCTACTGCAATCTCGGCCCAAACCATATCAACATTCATGCGCCCCACTTCTGTAGAAATGCGAAAGCCCATGCCAACAATAGGCGTACCAAAGAATTCTGCGACGATTGCACCAATCAGCGCAAGCGTTGAGTTTATTTTCAAGGCATTAAAAATAAATGGTAATGCTTGTGGAAGCCGCATTTTGAATAAAGTTTGCCAATATCCAGATGCATAGGTTTTCATTAAATCATGCTGCATGGTAGTTGCAGCAGACAGCCCAGCAATAGTATTAACCAGCATCGGAAAAAACGTCATGACCACAACCACAGCGGCTTTGGAGGGCCAGTCGAATCCAAACCACATCACCATTATGGGCGCGACACCAACAATCGGTAGTGCAGAAACCAAATTTCCAATCGGCAACAAGCCACGCTGTAAAAAAGGCGATCGATCGATCAGGATGGCAGCAATAAACCCAGCTGAACACCCCATGGCATAACCGATCAGCACGGCTTTTAGAAATGTTTGCTTAAAATCAGCTATTAGAATAGGAATAGAATTTGAAAATCGTTCGCCAATAAGGCTTGGTGAAGGAAGCAATACTTGTGGCACACCCGCACCTCGCGTGATGAACTCCCACAACAGAAGTAACCAAACACCAAAAATAAACGGAATTACAAAAGACAGCACTCGATTAATCGTGCGAGATAATGTTTTTATGGACGATAAATGTTCGACGCTAAGCCACGCCATCAGCCACGCTGCTATTACAGATAGCCAATAGCTCATCTTGGAAAAACTACTCGATATATTAGTCTCTGCAAACGTCGTATCTGGAATGGTTCGTAAATGAAAAATGAGCAATATTGCTGCAACGACCGATGTAACCAAATAGATGGCTGCGTGAGATCCATGTTTGGCTAAATCGCGAAGCCAAGTTCCAAGCGCTATACAAAAAAGCAATACCGCCGGCATCAACGTCATATGGATAGATGCATCATTTAACAAATCCATCATTAACAATACAAGAGCAAGTCCAGAGGTGACCAGGGCTCCATTCAACAAAAAGCGTTGTGTTTTACCCTTTACATCCTCAACGCTAGGTTCTTGAATGACTTGTTCGTTAATTCTGTTTGTGTCTGTAGTATCAGGCATTTTGCGTCAACCCCATACGTCGATTAACTAATTTACCTATTAAGTCGACAAACACCACTAACATTGCCGCAAGCAAAGATGCCATAACCAAAGCTGACCAAATTTGAATGGTCTGACCATAATAAGAGCCCGCTAATAATCTAGCCCCTAGGCCTGCAACCGCACCTGTTGGAAGTTCTGCGACTATAGCGCCAACCATGGCAATTGCCACCGCGACTTTCATGCTCGTGAACAAATAAGGTAATGATGTTGGCAGACGAAGCTTCCAAAACGCTTGCGCGGCAGAAGCATTATAGGTGCGCATTAAGTCCGAATGGCTGCTATCGGCTGAATTCAACCCCTTAACCATGCCAACAACGACAGGAAAGAAACTTAAGTACATTGATATAAAGGCTTTTGGTAAAAGCCCCTGTATACCCACCGCATTCAAAACAACAATAATCATTGGGGCAACCGCTAGAATGGGGATTGTCTGGGAAGCGATGACCCAAGGCATCAAGCTCATATTTAACGCTCGATTATAAACAATGGCAATTGCTAATACGATGCCTAGTAGCGTACCTAATACAAATCCCAGTAATGCGGAGGATAAAGTGATACCAGAATGAAATATCAAGCTTCGCTTTGAGTTTATTTTTTTCAGTACCGTTGTTTCGTAAACTTCTTGCGCAACTTGATGCGGCGCTGGAAGAACCGGTCGCTCCTGAGACATGGTGCCTGTGACAAGCTCAACCACACTATAGTCAGTGTTACCGGCTCGCTCATATACATCACGCTGCCACGGTAAATTGAGCAATACAGTACAGGCATACCAGATAATTAAAATGGCACACAGTACAACGACAACCGGTACAAATGAATGACGAAAACCGGATGTGTTATTCATCTTCGTCATAACTGTGACCAGCACGTAGCCCATCACGAACTCGATTTGCCAATGCTAAAAACTCAGGCGTTTCACGAATATCGAGCGTTCGATCTTTTGGCAAATCGCTGTCTATCACATCGTAAATTTGCCCCGGGCGTGGCGACATAACAACAATACGGGTAGATAGATAGACCGCTTCCGGTATTGAGTGTGTAACAAAAACCACGGTTTTATTGGTCTTTGCCCAGAGCTCTAACAATTGTTGGTTCAGATGATCTCGAACTATTTCATCCAAAGCGCCAAATGGCTCATCCATAAGTAATAAGTCTGGCTCAACCGCTAAAGCGCGCGCAATCGATGCACGTTGTTGCATTCCGCCCGACAGTTGCCAAGGATACTTTTTTTCAAAGCCTGCTAAATTAACCAGCTCTAGATTGTGTGCAACTCGTTTTTTCCGTTCAGCCGAACTGAGCCCCATAATTTCTAATGGCAGCGCTACATTTTTCGCTATAGTACGCCACGGGTATAAGGACGCAGCTTGAAATACATAACCATAAGCACGAGCCGCTCGCGCCTGTTCAGGTGACACACCATTAACACTGATATCACCTTTCGTGGCTTTCTCAAGGTCGGCTATAACCCGAAGCAAAGTTGTTTTTCCACAACCTGATGGACCAATAAACGATACAAAGTCACCACGTTGAATATCCAAATTGATATCGCTAAGCGCAAACACAGGACCATCGCTGGTTTGGAAGGTTAGCGAAAGATCTTTAATATCAATGACATTATCTGAAGTAGAGATTGCGTTGTTACTCACAAGATTTAACGTATAGCCTGGTTATTAAATGACGTTATACAATGGCAGTGATACCAGCCTAAACTCCAGCTGGCATCTTCGCAGGGTCACGTTGAACGGGTTGCGGGTCACTGAGCGCTTTCCACTTTGAGAGTGCTTTGTTAACCGCAGGGTACGCCTCGCGTGGAACGAATTTGCCATGTCCTTCTTGTGTATTGATTTCATCTTCACTTACCGCCACGTGTCCACGTGTCAGCGTGTAGCGTGGTAAACCAGTTAATTCAAATCCTTCAAATACGTTGTAATCGATAGCCGATTGTTGTTTGTCTGCAGAAATGGTTTTCTTACGTGCAGGGTCCCAAACAACAATATCCGCATCTGCACCTTCCATAATGATGCCCTTTTTTGGGTATACATTCAGGATTTGCGCAATATTGGTAGACGTAACCGCAACAAACTCGTTCATGGTTAAACGACCGGTATTAACCCCTCGACTCCATAAAACCGGCATACGATCTTCCAGACCACCAGTGCCATTGGGTATTTTTGTAAAGTCCCCAACACCAAAGCGCTTTTGCTCTGTCGTAAAAGCACAGTGGTCAGTGGCTACAACTTGCAATGAACCTGCGGCTAGGCCTGCCCATAATGAGTCTTGATGCATTTTGTTTCGAAATGGTGGCGACATGACACGCCGAGCAGCGTGATCCCAATCGGTGTTTGCGTACTCCGATTCATCAAGCGTTAAGTGCTGAATTAACGGTTCACCAAAAACGCGTTTACCGTTTTGTCGAGCTCGACGAATAGCTTCATGTGCCTCTTCACAAGATACATGCACAATATAAAGTGGGACACCAGCCATGTCAGCAATCATGATGGCTCGATTAGAAGCCTCACCTTCAACTTGAGTCGGCCGGGAATAGGCATGGGCTTCTGGACCATTGTTGCCCTCTTCCAATAAACTTTGCTGGAGCTGGGCAACAACATCACCATTTTCCGCATGGACCAGCGGCATCGCTCCCAGAGCCGCACAACGTTTGAAAGATGAATACATTTCATCATCATTCACCATAAGCGCACCTTTGTACGCAAGAAAGTGTTTGAAGGTGTTTATGCCGCTATCGACGACCGTTGCCATCTCATTAAAAACTTGTTCGCTCCACCAAGTAATGGCCATATGAAATGAGAAATCGCATGATGCTTTCGACGTTTTGTTATCCCACATTTGGCGCGCTTCCAGTAAAGATTGGCCAGGTGCAGGCAAGCAGAAATCAACAACCATCGTAGTACCGCCGGAAAGAGCTGCACGCGTGCCAGACTCGAAATCGTCAGTGGAGTAGGTTCCCATAAACGGCATTTCTAGATGGGTGTGTGGGTCGATCCCACCAGGCATTACGTAACAACCTGCTGCATCAAGGGTTGTGTCACCAGATAAATTATTGCCTACGCCCGTTATGGCTCCATTTTCGATGAGTACATCGGCTGTGAAACTGCGATCAGCGTTGACGACTGTGCCGCCTTTAATAACCGTTGACATAAATAACACCCTCTACTTTGAATTTTCTTATCTGTGATGAAACAGAACCAATCAAGCAACTATTTCTGCAGTTTCAACCACGGCGTGAAACAAGACATTCGTACCTGCACTAGCCCACGCAGGTGTTATCTCTTCAGCTTCATTGTGAGACAACCCATCAACACACGGACACATGACCATAGCGGTTGGTGCGACGCGATTTATCCAACAAGCATCGTGTCCGGCACCAGAGACAAGATCTCGATGACTGAGCCCAAGTCGCTCCGCTGCTCGTCGCACAGCACTAACGCATCCATCGTCAAATTCGACAGGGTCGAAGCCGCCCACCTGCTCTATTTCCATCCCCAAACCAATATCGTCGGCGATTTTTTTAGCACCGCTCCGCAATCGATTTTCCATATCAGTGATAACGTCCTTTTCAGGATGTCGAAAGTCGATAGTAAAAACCACTTTGCCCGGAATGATGTTGCGCGAATTTGGATAGACGTCGCAGTGACCAATCGCACCCACTGCATTAGGTGCATGACTTAATGCAATCTCGTTAACCAGTTCAGTGATACGGGCCATGCCCAAGCCTGCGTTAATGCGCATCGGCATGGGTGTTGAACCGGTATGTGACTCACGACCAGTCAGTGTCACTTCTAGCCAGTTTAACCCTTGTCCATGAGTGACAACACCGATGTCTTTGCCCTCTTTTTCGAGAATAGGCCCTTGTTCTATGTGCAGTTCAAAAAACGCGTGCATTTTTCGCGCACCCACTTCTTCATCACCACAATAGCCGACTCGTTTAAGCTCATCACCGAGTTTCAGTCCTTCTGAATCTTCCCGGCTGTACGCCCAGTCGAGTGTATGAATACCGGCAAAAACTCCCGAGGCCACCATCGCTGGCGCGAAGCGAGTCCCCTCCTCATTAGTGAAATTGGTGATAACAATCGGATGCTTGGTTTTAATATTCATGTCGTTCAACTGCCGAACAATTTCCAAACCAGCAAGAACGCCTAAAACACCATCGTATTTTCCGCCGGTGGGTTGGGTGTCTAAATGGCTACCAACATAAACTGGTAGTGCCTCTGGGTCGGTGCCTTCACGCCTGGCGAACATGGTGCCCATCGCATCCACACCCATGGTGCAGCCCGCGTCATCACACCATTTCTTAAACAGAGCACGACCAACTGCATCTTCATCGGTCAGTGTTTGTCGGTTATTGCCACCCGCTATACCTGGACCAATTTTGGCCATTTCCATTATGGAATCCCACAGCCTTTCACTGTTGATCTTCATATTGCTGGTGATAGACATAGTAATTCGTAACTCCAAGTTGCTTAATACGTTTCGGCTCGACAGCTGCAACGATTCACGCTATCTTAACTCACCGTTTTGGTCAACAAACGCCAACACTGATACCTATTATCTTGAAAAAAATGACCCGCATTCAGCTAGAAAACAGAGAACGTGTTCTCGAGGCTGCATTGCAAATATTTTCAATTCACGGTTTCAGAGGCTCCACTGTGGAGCAAATCGCAACCGCGTCGGGTATGTCGAAGGCGAACGTGCTCTATTACTTTCGTCGCAAACAAGACATTTATGTTGCAGTACTCGAACACACCCTTACTCAGTGGCTCGACCCGCTGGAGCTTATTAATCCAAACGGCCAGCCACTTGAGGAGTTGTGGAACTACACTCAAGCCAAACTGCAAATGTCGCGCGATAACCCAGCCGCATCTAAGTTGTTTGCCAATGAGATTCTCAGCGGCGCACCGATGATCGGCTCTTATCTTGAAAATGAATTGCACGATCTTGTTCAAAACAAGTGCGCCATCATTCAAAAGTGGATTGATGAAGATTCTTTGATCCGCATCAGTCCACTGCATTTGATCTTTTTTATATGGTCGACAACGCAACATTACGCCGACTTTATGCCGCAAATTTCCGCACTGCACAATGATAGTGAGGACAAACTTTTCCAAGACGCACAACACACACTAAAGCAATTATTAATCAATGGCCTAACTCCACCACTAAAGCCGTAGTTACGCATAGCTATTGCTACCCGACACTTGCGGGATTGTTTGGATGCGTTGTCCAGTTCTCGTAGTCGGCGTTTATCGCTTTTCCAGTTCGCGCATCCACACCGCTAGTTTGTTGCTCCATCGTTATACAATTTTGGACAGGACAGACGCTGACACACAAATTACACCCAACGCATTCTTCATCAATGACTTCGAAACGGCGAGCACCATTAACTGTTGATGTAATCGCTTGATGCGATGTATCTTCACAAACGATATGACAACGACCGCATGAGATACAGGAATCTTGATCTATTTTTGCCTTAGCAATGTAGTTGAGATTAAGGTCTTGCCAATCCTTCACGTTAGGTGTCGCACGGCCAATAAAATCATCTAACTTGTCATAACCAGCTTGCTCCATCCAATTCGACAAGCCTGTGGTCAATTCATCAATAATCTTGAAGCCGTATGTCATGGCAGCAGTGCAAACTTGAACATTCTGAGCACCAAGTGACATAAATTCTGCAGCATCACGCCAAGTCGTTATGCCACCAATACCCGATATCGGCAGGTTCGCCGTTTCAGAATCTCGTGCAATCTCTGCCACCATATTCATGGCAATGGGTTTTACGGCTGGACCACAATAACCACCGTGCGAACCCCATCCATCAACGGAAGGTTCAGGAGACATGGTGTCTAGGTTAACGCTGATAATGGAACTAATGGTATTGATCAATGAAACAGCATCGGCCCCTCCTGCTAATGCTGCTCTTGCTGGAAGCCGAATATCAGTAATGTTAGGTGTTAACTTTACGATCACAGGCAAAGACGAATACTGCTTACACCATTGGGCTACCATTTGAATGTACTCAGGGACTTGTCCAACGGCTGCACCCATTCCTCGTTCCGACATACCGTGTGGGCAACCAAAATTTAGCTCGACACCATCGGCGCCAGTATCTTCAACCTTTTTTAGAATGTCTTTCCAATTACTCTCTTCGCACGGCACCATTAAGGAGACAATCATGGCTCTATCGGGCCAATCACGCTTAACGCGTGTAATTTCATCTAAATTGATTTGTAAGGGGCGATCAGTGATCAGCTCTATATTATTCAAGCCAATCAACTTTCGATCTGAGGAATACATAGCACCATAGCGAGGGCCGTTAACGTTGACCACATGAGGGTCTTCACCGAGTGTTTTCCAGACAACACCACCCCAACCCGCTTCAAAAGCTCGAACGACGTTCAACTCTTTGTCAGTTGGCGGAGCCGAAGCCAACCAGAATGGATTGGGTGACTTAATTCCAAGAAAGTTCGACGTTAGATCAACCATGTGCCTGTTCTCCCGATGACGCAACTAACAACGTGCGTATCTATATAACCGCGTAATTAGCGCTTTATGCGACTAGCTTGAAAGTGCTTTGTGGATAGATTCTGCGGCAAGTTTGCCCGCCTGAACTGCTGCAACCGTTAGATCTTCACCATTACTAGCACAATCGCCGCCCGCCCAAATTTTTGCATCACTGCTGCGTTGTTGGTCATCAACTTGAATTCGGTTCGAGACCAGCGCTATATTGTTGTTTCGAGCTTGCTCGGCTAGCGACTGACCAATTGCCATTAAAACCATGTCGCATTCGATTGTCAGTGTTTCACCCGTACCAACTAAAGCGCCATCTCTAATTTCGGTGTATTCAAATTCTACACCGGTAGCGACATCATCAGCACTGACGATTTTCGATGGTTGCAAGTGTGTTTTGAGAAGCACGCCATTTGTCTGAGCCAGTGATTGCTCAAAACCACTGGCATTCATTTGCGCTTGTGCTCGCCGGTAAACAACCGACACGTCTTCTGCACCCAGCAACTTTGCTTGAACTGCAGCATCAATCGCAGTCATACCGCCACCGATAACAACAACACGTCGACCGACGACCACATCTGCTTTATTGGTCGATTGGCGAAGCCGTGCAATAAATTCAACCGCGTCTTCAACGTTGTTCGCGTTGTTCGCGCCGAGATCAGCGTTGTTAACGTCACCAAGCCCAATACCAACAAACACCGCGTCATAATCGCTCTTTAAAGAGTCAAGCGTAAAATCGGTACCCAAGGTTTTGTTGTGCTGTACGTCAATGCCACCGATGGAGAGTATGTATTCCACTTCACGCTGGGCGAAGTCGTCAACCGTTTTATAAGTCGCTATACCGTATTCATTTAACCCACCAGACTTTGGTAGGGCGTCAAAAATCGTGACCTTATGGCCTTTCAATGCAAGCCGATGCGCGCAAGATAAACCGGCAGGACCAGCACCAACTATAGCCACAGACTTATTGGTTGCCTGATCTCTCGTGTAAGGTTGCTTACCCGTTTGCATAAGAGAATCGGTCGAATACCGCTGAAGCTCACCGATTTTGACCGGCTGCTCTTCAGCCGTGTTGCGCACACAAGCTTGCTCGCATAGAGTTTCAGTCGGGCATACCCGGGCGCACATTCCACCGAATATATTCTCGTTGAATATCGTTTTGGCTGACCCGTGCGGATTGTCTGTATTAATCTGGCGGATGAATAGCGGTATATCGATACCGGTGGGACAGGCTGTTATACAGGGTGCATCGTGGCAAAAATAACACCGATCAGACTCCACCAGCGCTTCGTGCTTACTCAGCGGTTTGTGAAGATCGGTTGTGAGTTTTTGAATAAGCTCACTTTGCATAGCAATGTACTCCAGCTACAAATTTAGTTCTCAATTAAACCAATGTTTTTCCAATTGGTCAAATATTATTTTTTAGTTATAGAATCAACGGCTAATTTGCACATTTGCATATTCAACCCAACAGTCGCATGGGATACTACCTATACATCGTACGCGCCAACACGTATTTGGCTTAAATTCACAGGTGAGTCATGTTCAATCGAAAAACAATCTCGTTTCTAAAAGAACTAAACCAAAACAATAACAAAGTTTGGTTTGATTTAAATAGGCAGCGATACGAAGATGAAGTTAGAACGCCTGCTTTTAATTACATCGAATCAATGGATCAACACATAGCGAAAATTTCGCCACACTTTATCGTGAGTGCTAAAAAAGTCGGTGGATCATTAATGCGTGTTCACAAAGATATCCGATTTTCAAAAGACAAAACACCTTATAAAACAAACATTGGCATTAACTTCCGGCATGCGCGAGGCAAGGATGTTCACGCACCCGGTTTTTATCTGCACATTGAGCCAAGTAGCGTATTTTTGGGTGCAGGAATATGGCGACCGGAAAGTAGCACACTCAAGAATGTGCGCACGCTGATAGGTGAGTATCCTAAAGAGTGGCAAAAACTATCGAAAAAATTAACGGGTAAAGGTGAGTTTGAATTTGGTGGCGATTCACTTAAACGACCACCAAAAGATTTTCAAGCTGAACACCCTCTGATAGACGATCTTAAACGTAAAGATTTCATAGCGATCGGAAACTTAAAGATGTCGTCTGTTTATAGCAAGGACTTTGAAAAGCAGACGGCTCGCATGTTTAAAGCGGCCGCGCCTCTAGTAAAGTTTATTTGCGATGCGGATGACCTGCCCTTTTAGTGTTGAATCATTCGCTTAAAAATTCAACCTTTCTTCACACCCCTTTTTACTGTAACGACAACACCACGGTTTGGAAACGGTGTACTGTTTGCTGTAGGTGACCAACAACCTTCATCGAATATTTTGTCATGTGCTATGCCGCTATACAAAAGCGCCTCCTTTACTCGGTTTGCGCGACCTATCGCTAATGCAGCATTGCCGTTCGCGATTTTGGTTGTACCTGTGGAACAACCAACAACTTGGATAACATCGGTTGCAGGATTAAAGGAACTCATTATGTCGCTGAGAATTTTCTTGTTGCGTGGACCTAGCACGTAAGAGTCATCTCCAAAAATAAGAATCTCTTCAGCAACATTTTTCTTTGTAGCCAATAAACTATCGTAGTTAGATGTACCTGACACCGCAATGTTTTGCTTGGCGACAATAGAGAATCCACTGTCGACGAGATAACTGCGATCTTCAGGAACATTTGCAGCAGCGAGATCTTCGGTGAGCGTTGGCTGCATTGTGTTCGCAGACGCAGGTTTTTCTAACATGGTTTTGGGTAGATCTGTTGTTGGGCTTGCCACCGCAATGTCTTGATTTTGTAGTTCAGAGGCCAATCTGCGCTGTTCATCATTGCGTGCTACCGGTGAATCAAACCCATCACGAATCTGTGTTTCAGGTATCGACGCTTCGTTGTTGGCCATCAGTGGTGCAATCTGTTCCCCTACCGGTTGCTTGTAGAAAATGGAATCATCGGATTCAACATTGGATACATCTGCACCTCTAACCAACATTGCTTTATGCGGCTCAACTTGCCCATTAGTTAAAGGCTTATACTCGCGGCGAAAATCGACTTCTCCAACTGACACATTGTAGGTACGCGATAAGCCAGCTGTAGGGTCGTTAATTTCGGATACAGAAAATCGAACAAAGTTGGATCCACGCACACCATCTACGAATTGCAACGCATACCCGCTATTAGCTGCAGCCACTCGTAATTCACGACCAAATTCTTTCGTCGTGCGATTCGACTGAGTCTCATTTTTGAGATCTGCCGATTCAACAGAGTTAAAATGTAAAACGGTCGACCAAGGCATCAATGCCTCGATTTGAACCATCGTATTAACAAAATCTTGTGCAATCACAGATTCTGCAGTGACTATTGGTTCAGATTGTTTCGAGCTGAAGCTGCAACTCGATAACAACACCATGCTGAATAAAAGAACCAAACATTTTACTGAATTCATTTTCAATAACCTCATGACTGGGTAACTTAGGTAAAAAATTAAATATTTAGGGTTTGCACTGTAGTTTACCAACCGCAATGCAGGCTATACTTTAGTATTGGAACTTAGAGGGACCTTTCGTGGCCACACCGATCGACACAAATTCAGTGGTATCTGGTGCGACTGCTCAACGTATAGATGACGTAAACGCACAGGGATCTTCTATAGATAACATACCGAATGACGACCAAAATCGCCAGTGGTTTTTGTCTGAAAACACGGGTAGTCGTACACCTATTTCAGTTGCAAACAATGCCATCAATAACATTAATGCCTCAATGGGTGTAGATGGTATTGCCAATCGGATATTGAACCATATAGGAGTATAAATCTGCCCCGTGACTACCGTATTCCAGCTCAACGAAAATCCAGATTGGCACAGTGCCGCACAAGATTTAATCAACGGCTTACAAGCCTTTGACGACAAAGAACATAAAATACGCTTGTTAGAGAGCCTATGCGACAAGCTTGGCGATCGTCTTTATCCAGCGTTTTTGCAAATACTGTTTGCACTCGAACAGTTTTCTGATACCGAACCAAAACAATTAGTCGCCGAAACACTGGTCGAATGTATCCGCTCCGGTCGCCTCCCATCAGGGCGTCTATCTGCTTGGGGCTCAGGTTCTCTAACAGGCGATAGTGCATTCGGACAAACGCGAGTCCTTGGCCCTATTGAGTATGTCTGCGCATGGTATGCCCAAGGTGGTAACGCACAACCGTTGAGCCTACAACAATTTAATCTAATCATGACCAGTTTGCTCAGCCTTGTGGAAACCAACAGGACTGCTAAGGATTTTTATTGCCAAAAACTACAAGGCGATATTGATGACCCTATGAGTGGTGCGCTATCCAATACAACTCGGCAGGGGTTGCAAGAACTTATTGAGATCTGGATACAGAGCGATAACATTAGTGATGCTATTGATGCATTTGTGTCATCCCTACAATCTGAAAGTCTACTAAATACAATATCCAAAGGTCCAATAGACCACCTGACTTAAGTCAACTAGCCTGCAAATATACTTTTCAAATAAGGTGCCCACATGACCCTTGCATCTTGCAATTCAGATATCAAAATATCCACCAAAAACGGCAACAATATCCACATCATCATAACTGCAGCAATCGATTTAAGTGACATCGATAAAAAGAATACATTGAACTGCTGTGCGTAGCGATTAATCAGGCCCATGCACATATCAATAATAAAAACGACGACGATTATTGGCCCAGCAATCCGCATAGACAGGTTCATAAAACGCGAGTATTCAGTTTCAAATAAGCGCACTGATGCTGCCCGAAAACTCATTATCGGTTCAGTCAGCGGCCACAATGCGAAACTCTCAATTAAAGCACCCGTTAATATCAACATCCCACCAGAAGCTAAAAAAACAAAACTTGCCCAACGGCTAAGCAATGATCCAATCAACGTGACCTCGTTACCGACAATTGGGTCAAAATAAAGCGCAAACGATGCACCAATCTGCATGTCAATAATGACTCCAGCCGCTTCAAACGCCCAGAGAAACAATCCAAAGAAAACACCAAGCACCATGCCTATAAAGGCTTCTTTGGCAAACAAATTGATCCATGTAGCTGTGTCGAACTGACCAAACGGTGCAGCGGGCTGTACAACAATACTAACCATAGCCAATGCCATGAACATCGTATTCCGAACTAAGGCCGGTATGCCATCTTTGTTAAATAATGGCAGTAACGTGAATGCAACTGATATACGCAACGCAGACAGGGACAATACCAAAACGTTGTCGCTAAGCAATGCGAAAAGCTCAGAGGGTTCCATCGAATTGCCGTTTTGCCATTATCAAACTCACGAACCCACCATGGCGGGGAATTCTGTGAATATTCGTTCTGAAAAACGAAACAGCGTACTGCCCATTAATGATGCCATTAGAAACAACGTTGCTACGATGGCAAAGAATTTCGCTGCGTATTGAAACGTTTGTTCTTGCAATTGTGTCGCTGCTTGAAAAAACGCGATAAGAATACCAACCACGGCTGCCACCGCCACTGGAGGCCCGGCAAGCACTACAATCAACCACAATGCTTCCTGCGTGATGTTGACCACGTCAGAGGTTAATAGTCCATTGATCTTGTATTTGAAGGCGGACAATTTCACAAGTACGACAACACCAAACCATGAGCAAGTTTTGCCCAACCTTCTATCAATACAAACAAGAGCAACTTAAATGGCAATGAGACTACTGTTGGCGAAAGCATCATCATGCCCATGGCCATAAGAATATTGGCTATGACCAAATCAATAATAATAAAAGGTAAGAAAATCAAGAACCCAATCTGGAAAGCCTGGGTAAGCTCACTTATCGTAAAAGCTGGAATGATGATGACAAAATCAGTAGGCTCAACGGTAACCGGTTGCCCATCCGTAGACATGCGCTGGATAGTATCAAGAAAAAAGCGACGTTCGCGTTCTTCAGAGTGTTTAATTAAAAATGCCCGCAAAGGCTCCTTCGCTGCATCCGCCGCATTCATCATTGCCTCAGTGCTTTGCGTAATATTTTCTTGACCTTCCAAATTACTCGTTATCTGCTGCCCGACAGGATACATAACGTAGATAGTAAGAATAATGGCAAGCCCATTGAGGACGACGTTAGGAGGCACTTGCTGCACACCCAACGCATTCCTAAGCAGACTCAGCACCACAACAATTTTTGTGAACGATGTAATCATCACTGCCACAAAAGGCGCAAGCGCTAGAAAGACCACCGTCACCAAAGCTGACGAGGGAGAAAAAGCTGTTAGGTCCATAATAGAATGAGTATCAACATGGCTTCTACTGCACGCCTTCCAATAAAGCCACCAGACCCGAACCGACTTCTATCAGGTGTGCAAGGTATTCTTCCAAACCATCAGGCCCACTACTTTGGATAACAACTGCCTGCCCTGCCAATGGCGCAAGGACTATTGGCTTGGATTTGATAGACATATCAACAACCACAGGCCTCTGAAGATAGACACGAGTCAGAGTCTCTGTTGTTAAATCTACTGGGCGAACAGCCTCAATTTGTGCGCGATTCTCTTGTTCGCAACTTATCCCCACTTCAAGCTGAACGAGTGAATTCTGACGTCGGTCCAAATTCACTTGCTGCACTATTTTTTCAGTCCGCATATCGAATAAGCCGATTTTGCTCATGTCTTTGAACGTGTCAGGTAGAACAATACAGCTACCCGGCTGAAGGCGTCGCTGGTCTTCTGCAGACAAATGCAGTTGAGCAAGACATACCGACAATGTTTTTTTGTGCTCTTGCACAATGACAAGCTCATCAAGCTCTGTTGGTGGCAAAGGCAAGTCTGGTCCGATGTGACCAAAAGACAACCCAATACGATGCTCAGCGGTGTGTACGCTACTTAATGTGAAATCGATCGCCAGAGCTGAGCTTGGGTACAAGGGACGCCATTCCATATCCTGTTTGAGCCAGCTAGACACATATTGTAGCAGTGGGTCTTGCTCTGCCAGCGCGATAGCTGCCTCAAACGTATTGGCTACAACATCAGATGCAAACTCATTGTCAGTAACGGAATGATGTTGGCCGGCACTTACTCTATCAATACACAGCACAATAGACTGCTGCACTGCAGCGCCAGTATCGCTTTTGGAATCAGTTATTAATGCGACATCGGCACTAAAAAAACAACGCGTGTATCCCGATTGCGCAGAACTGGCCATGCAATGACTAGGCTGGTTCACAAGACATCACCAATCTAACAAGATGCGCTGCATTTCTTGCTTTGAGTTTATTCATCATTTTTGAACGGTACAATTCAACTGTTTTTATGCTGATGCTCAACTCTGATGCAATATCCTGGTTAGTGTGATCAGCCAAGATAGCTTTTAGAATCTGAGTTTCTCGTTGTGTTAGCGTGCCTAAACGTTCACGTGTCTTTGTATATTCGTCGTTGTTTCCACGGCCAGTTCGTCGCACTTGCACTGTATCGGAAAATGCCATATCCAATGCTCGAACTAAAGCATGTGGGTCAAGTGGCTTTTCAAGAAAGCTCAGTGCGCCTTTCGACATCGCCGCCACTGCAATTGGAACATCGCCATGTGCCGTCATGTAAATGACTGGCAACCCAATACCCTTTTCATTCATCACGTCGTGCACGTCCAGACCACTCATTATTGGCATTCGAATATCAAGCAACAAACAAGCATGAGAACCATCTTCAAGCAGTTGGAATTGCGCTATGGCAGGCGCAGGCTCACCAAAGTCTTCAACTTCAAAGTCCATTGCTTCCAGTAGCCATACCGTCGACTCTCTAAACTCATCATTGTCGTCCAGTACAAAAACCTTCCTTGGGCTTATGCTTTTCTTGCTCATGCTGAGTTCCTCCTCTGCAATTCTTCAGGTGAAGCAATAGGCAACTCCACAAAACACGTGCATCCTTCTTTCTCGTTCGGCGAAAGCCAAAGTCGTCCTTGATGCAATTCAATAAAAGAGCGACAAATATTCAGTCCGACTCCCATACCACTGGTTTTACTGGTGGCAAACGGGACGAATAATTTTTCCTTGTTGTCTTCAAAACCACGGCCTGTGTCTGCTATGGACACAGTTACCTTGTCGTTGTTTAATGCAGTGCAAATAATGATGTTGCGTCGACCAACACTTTGTTGATGCATAGCATCGACTGCATTTCGTATCAGGTTGATCAACACCTGTTGCAACATAGTTGCATCACCGTTGATGAAAAGAGGCTCGTCGGTTAGCTGAAGTTCCACTTGACAGTCGTTATGACTGATCAACCAGTCGATCAATGCAATTGCCTCACTAAGCTGTTGGCGCATATCAAGCACGATAAATTTAGGCCGCCTTGATTGAGTAAAATCTCGGATTCGACTAATAATATTTTGACTGAACTGAGTTTGCTGTAAGGCGCGCTCGAGCGCCGTATTAATAACTTCAAGTGAAGTATCAGATTTTTTTAACCGCATTTGAACACCACGAAGAATATTGCTAATGGTGCCAATTGGTGTGTTGAGTTCATGCGCCAGTGTTGTCGCCATCTCGCTAACTGATATCGTTCTCGATGTTGAAAAAAGATTGTCGCGAGCGAGCATGTACTCGTGCAAGTTATCAGCAACCAATGGCTCTGATTGAATCGTTATGGCCAACAAATTATCATCATAGTTTTTGAATTCGACACATCGCTTAACACCGTTTATATCTATGTTGCTCGATGTTTCAATTTCTTTAGCAACCAAAGCATTGTCAAAGGCCGCAACCAGCTCAGCGTTGTGAGCTACACCAACTCGCCATGACTCGTTCTTTTTTAGTGTCGGAAGCACAACCCGCATCCCTTCACTGACTAATAAGATTGCCTCGGACTTTTTGCACACAACGACTAAAGTTAAATTCATTGAAGACACGGCTGCAAGCACATCAGCCTGGGCTGATGCAGCCAGATTGTCGTTCTTTAGTTTCACCGAGCAATCCATTTCAATCAATCTCCAGCAACTATTGCAGGTTGAAAAACATCAACGGATACAGACTCAACCAAAATACCGCTTTGCTGCAACTGTGAGATTAAATTCTGCGACAATTCGCTCTCATCTTTATCGCGAAGTTGTTCTTCTGGTGCTATCACTAAGTTGATAGCCCAATCGTTGTTCAACCCTTTTGTCAATTTTATCTCCATTACACCACTGGGGTCGTCAATTAACTCCAGCGCAATACTTTCACCCAACACACATTGGTTTGAATTTATCTTTTTATGCAACATAGCCACAGACTCATCACCGAGTGTTCTCGTCGACCCACTGGCACCTTGAAACCTAGGTGCCGGCTCTGCAAAGTCTTGCAGACTTAATTGAATATGATTAAAATCAAATCTATGCTCTGAGTGCTTAACTTCTGTTTGTTCAGACTTGTGCAGCTCTTTTGATGTTACAGATCTGCCAGACTCAGCTCGTGATTCTGATAAAGATGCGCACCGTCCTTCTTGACCATGCACACCCTGCAATTGCTTTATACCTGCAGATACAACACGATCGCGAGAATCCATACTGCGCCGATGGCCTGCACGCTGTAAGGCTGAGTCGAATGCCTCCCTTTGCATTCCCTGCTTTACTTTCAGTTCAAGAACATCTCGTCGAATCGGCACTACCGGCGTAACAGGCTCTGGTGGAATTCTTCTATCCATGTTCGATAGCGCCGTGTCGATTGGCCGCCAGATCATCCAACTCTCGATCTATGACGACTTGAGCTAGTCGCACTTCAAGCTGTTTCTGTTTTTTTTCTAATGTTGTCAAAGCATCAAGCCGGTTAGCATGTTCACGCCATTGCGAGCGCCTTACAGCCAGCTCGCCCATTGCCTCCTTAATATCTTTCAGCGCTGTATTTAGGTAGACGTGCTCTTTTCCCAGATCTCTTTGAACAATCAATCGACTTGCAGCATCTTCTTGCAACATGTCAACCGTCAAACTGTGTTCATGCAAGCGTCGATCATCGAGCGTTTTAAGCTGAAGAACAAATCCATTCACACAGTCTTGAATCTCTCTAGCTGTGATTTTAAGTAAGTCCACAGACTTTTTTTGCTGGTGCAGTTTTATCAATGCTTCACGCTCTCGAAGTTCATACAGCGTTCGCATTTTGATCAACTGTTTTGAACGACTAGTATTCATGAGTCAAGTTTTGCCGGTTCACACGCTTGCTCTACACTGGCGCCCTCCGAGTTTGTACCTGGAATACTAACTCGATCAGCGATGGAGCATAGTTGTTCTAATGTATCGACAAAGGGTACCGCCTCAGTTGAAGGTTGCTTTAACAAGTCCTGTATTTCAGGTATCAATGAAATAGCAGAATCTGCCAGTGCATCGGAACCCGCTTTGTACTCACCGACTTGCAACAAGAATTCAACATCACGAAATTTGGCAAGCAATGACCTAACGACGAGTACCGCACTTTGATGTCGAGGTGATGCTAACTGCATGAACAAGCGGCTTTGACTTGCCAGTACATCAACTGCCGGGAAATGTGCTTTTTCACCAAGCGCTCGAGACAATACGATATGCCCGTCGAGTATTGAGCGAGTCTCTTCTGAAATAGGATCGAGGCCTGAATCATCATCACTCAATACGGTATAAAACGCGCTGATGCAACCAATAGCATTATTTCCACTACGCTCAAACAAACGCGGTAACTCGGCAAATACCGATGGGGTATAGCCTTGCCTCACAGGAGGCTCTCCGACCGCTAACCCCATTTCACGAACGGCTCGGGCATAGCGTGTAACCGAATCAACCAATAACAGTACATTCATCCCTTGGTCGCGGAAACCTTCGGCAATTGCTGTTGCTGTTTCTGCCGCACTTACTCTCTCCATCGCAGCTCGGTCGGATGTGGCAACCACTATGACTGATCTGGACCAAGTACTTGGCCCCAGCACATCTTCAAGAAACTCCTTGACCTCCCGGCCGCGCTCACCGATAAGACCGATCACGATGACATCACTTGTCGATTGACTTGCCAACATACCCAGCAGAGTGGACTTACCAGCACCAGCTGGTGCAAATATGCCTAGCCGCTGCCCCACACCTACAGTGATAAACGCATCGATCACCTTAATCCCAGTGATGAGTGGCTCGCTTACCCTCTTTCGAGTGAGAGGATTAGGAGAATCTGCTCGTAGAGGCATCGCCACACCCGTGGTCGGCAAGGCCAAAGCATCAAGTGGCTGACCAAACCCATCGAGCACACGACCCAATAACTCATCACTCACGTTTATCGTGACTTTTTCTGATAAAACACGCACTTCTGAATCGGTCGCTATTCCCTGCAAGCCGCTCAAGGGAACTAGAATCGCGTCACCTTGTTCTAAGCCAACAACATCAGCCTGTACTTTATGACCTGTATTCCGATCAATCACTTGGCAACGCTGGCCAATACGTACGGGCAAACCGCTAATGCGCATTGAGGTACCAACCGCGCGCACAACACGTCCAACGTGAGCCACCGTACTCTGGTTGAATAGTCGCTCACGCAATTCACTGGCTCTGACTTCATGTGCAGAGCCCGTGTTCGCATCATTGACTAATTTTGCGTCAACCACGCGAAGAATCGCCAGCTGAAAACAGGGCTAACACGCGATCAATTTGCGTTTCTAAATCAACATCGATTTTCCCATAACGAGTGTCGATGCTGCAGGCATCTGGCGCGACAGATTCGTCGGCAATGACACGTTCAAAAACAGCATTATTGATAACGCGCTCACTAACGCCTGCAAACTGTGAGCTATGAACGCGCAATACAAGGCCAGTTTGATCAACTAATTCGGCTGCAGCCGTACTTGCCTCTGCATATAACCAGTCAGCAGGCGCTATCTGACCAGCTATTTTTCGCACTACATCAATCGCTAAAGCCGCACACGTTTCCTGTTGTGCAGCAACATCGCACTGATATGCTTGATGTAATGTAACCAAAGTCTGCTTAAACTCCGCTGCGTGTTCAGCGACAGCTTGCAGCGAACCTTGTTCAAAGCCTGCATTAAAACCGGCAGACCGAGCTGATTCATTAATTTGATTTTGATCAGCTAATGCCGTAGAAAGTTCTTCAACCATCGCAGCTGCATCTTGTAGCTGATGAATTTGATCTGCAGTAAACACCAACTGATCGGTGGCTAGGAAACCATGCTCATTGCTATATAGAGAAACCAAACTCATGCAGGCATCTCCTCGTTAACGCTTAGGGTGCTAGCTACGCGTCTATTAGTCGGTGTTGCGCTCAATACACTTTCTTGAAGCATTTCTTCAGCCTGAGTCACGATATTGCAAGCCAACTTTTCAGTAACATCGCCTGCATTCTCACCAAGCAATTCTGCAAACATATCGTTAAGCAAATCATTAGTTAATGTGGCTTTTAATACAGATGCACCTGCTTGCAAAAAAACCGATTTAACAGAGTCTTTCAAAACTGCTTGATTCTTAACGAATTTAAAACGTGTAGATGCAGCTGCATTAACAGTGATTGGGTTCTGATCAGCTTTTGCAATAATGCAATCAAAGCGTTTTTTACCGCAAAGATCATAGGCGGCCAAAATATGTTTACGATCAATCCATAAGCGCAGTTCAGGAGCTAACACTAACGCACCGCAAATCAGTTGTAACTCAACCCGCGCGTCCTCATCCTGTATGCACCAGTTCGGCAGCGCATCAAGCATATCCCAGGTCCACAATTCACAACGGGCCAATTGATCCGCTTTATGCAAAGATAGAAGGATGCGTGCAGCGGCACCTCGACGTTGCCGTTTTATCGATTGATTGCCAATCACTTTGAAGCCTGCTCGCGCACCATACCAGCTTCAGAGCGCACACTACTGACACCACCAGACTTGAAAAAAGCGACGGTAACATCGTCGTAGGCAAGGTTTTCGATTCCATTGACCACTAAATTCTTGATCATGCCAGTGCTGCCACTTAAATCAACATCTGCGCGATGCTTTATGAATACCGATGCAGAGGCTGCAGATGCCTTATCAGTTAAATCATCTTTAGGTGGCACCGCCAAATGGACCCTGGCCAGTAAGACACCGTCTACGTTTGAGATCGTGTTAGCTATTTCCTGAGAAAGAGCAAAGTTGAGTCTTGCACGCTCTTCAAGCGGCGATGACACAAACCCTTCTTTGGCGAATACATCTCCAAGCGTGTTATAGGTCTGTTTTGGGAAGCCATTAAGTTGAAGTAAGTTGACCGCTGCTGCGAACGAATCTTTGGCTACCAACACTTTATATTTGTCATCTTTGTCCTGATCTTTACTCGCAGACAATCCTGAGCTCAGCAACAAGGCAACCATTTCGTTTGCTTCACGCTCACTAAGCTTTGAATACAAAGTCTCTTCACCACACGCAACCAAAAGCAACACCAATGGCAAAAACCACACGTTCAGCTTTTGTCTCGTTAACGCCTCTACCACCTTATTAATTAATTTAATCACTTCATGACTACCACTTTTCAAATTAACTTTGCTGACGGAATAATTGTTGTAACCCTTCAGCAGTACGATTTGCCACATTAGCCGTCAATTGGGAATGGAAAATAAATTCTTGGCTTCGTGCTGTGAGCATCACAACTTCGCTCGGACTGAGTTCATTGCCAGATGCCACCGCATTTTGTGCATATTCAACCAATGCACCTGCTTCTTCATTGATGTATTCCAACGGCGCAAATAAAGCTTCGGCCAAGGCCGAAGGCTCAACTTTCACAGGTGTCTGAATCGCATCTGCGCGCTCAAGGCTATCTGCAAATCCAACAACATCAGAACTCAAATTGACGTTGTAGCCAACATCAAGAGTGGTGTTAGTGTTAGTGGTAGCGCTAGTGCCAGCACTTGAATCCGCAGCGCTTGCAAGCGCTGCTGTAATATTTGTATCCATATTCGTTCGTTGCCCGTGGAATTAAACGTGAGGAGTTAGTCGTACTACTGCTTGCGTGCCATCGTCTCGAGTGCAGAACCCATACTCGTTAATGCAGTATGCGAACTATTCGATAGAAACTGCATGCGCAAAGATTCTGCCGTCAGCATGGTAATTTCAGCAGGCGACTCCGCTCCATTTGACAAACCCTCTGCACGCTCTATCATCGTGCTGGCTTGCTTGTCCAGTGCTTCACCCCAAGCTTCGGCCATCGCTTCGAACCAGCTACTGGTGTCACCTTTACGGGCGCCACCTGTATTCGCCGCAAGATGTGTTTGTACTGTTGTAAAGTCGTTCATAACACTCACCCTCTAGAATTTGAGTTCAGTTGTTTTGCCTTGTTTTTCTAATAGCACTCGACCATTTGTAATATCCGTTATTCGATAACCTCCTGGCAAAATGGAACCCACAAAATAGCGTGATTGGTCTGTCGTAACTATGTAACTTGGCTTTTCAGAATTGACTAAGACCACCCGCTTACCTGAATCAAGTTGAACTGAATCGTTAGTGGACTCGAGCGGTAACTCAGGCAATTGATTGTTGATCGAAAAGGAAGCGACAGACGGCACATCACTTTCTATCAAGCCTTGTAGGCTATCCAGCTTGTTACCCAGTGGTAGTTGTGTGTTAGCGATGAATGCACCATTGCCACTTGATTCAACCAATCCGACTACACCGTTAACACGCATTACATTCTCTATTTGGTCTTTGATTTCTGCGTCCACTTGCACACGGTTCAGCACCGGCTCGCTCTGTGTGGCTATAACCTTCGCCAAACTTAACGCTTGTTGTCTTGATTGAACGTAACCAGAAATAAAGGTCATACTAGTTGAACGATCAATTTCCAGATGACCAAAGCCTGCATCAGCAAGCAAAGATTCCATTGGAATTGTTTTTACGACCGGCTGACTAAAGCTCCCGCGTTGCCAAAGCGCGGCGGCGACAACAATCAAACCAAGTGCAACTACTACAACAGCATAGAGAACAGGTCTTAGCAAACGGCGAACACCGGTGCTTGCACGGTTTGCCGCCAGCTCTTCTGGTACTGGCGTAAAGATGTCTACAGCTGCGGCATTGGCAGGCGTTACATCCTCCAGACTATGAAATAAGTCTGCATGAATGGGTTTAGCCGATGCATCCAAAGGCAAGTTAGCTGGCTCATCAGTTTGCACAATGAAAAATTTGGCCAAACCAAAAACCAACTCATCTTGATACGCAACATCGAAAGACTCATTTTGGTTTGAACGACAGACCCCAATACCATCGGGCCTTAGCGTAATTTGCATTGACGAGCCATCTACCGTTGCACCACGCAAAACGATATCGCAAACCTCGTCCGCCCCAACCGAATAGCCGTGACCAATATCAAGGTACATTCGTGCACCACTAAGCTCGCCGCCTGTCACCATCAGCACGGCGCGAGCAACAGACAAATCAGCACTTGCTACTGGTGTTGTTACTTTGTCTGACGTGTGTGGTGCAAGCATACTCACTACTTAACCTCAGCCCAATCGAGATCGTTTGACGATATTGTTTTTTGCGGCGCTACAGACTTACTTGATGCGTTTCTCATGCCCGTTGACGTTAAAGCTTCCCATCCATTATCACTATCCTTGTTTAACAACGGCTTGGGAGCAGCTTGACCAATGCTCGTGAATTCCGGCTCTTGTTCTACCGCCACGTCAGCAACACTACTCAACGAACTGGGTGAGTCAGGATTTTCTCTTTGCACAGATTGCCAGACAGCTTCGGTTTGCGGTTGTCGACTCGGGGCGTTCTGTTCTATTGCCTGATGTGTTTTTGGTCTAACAGGAGGCTCGGCAACTAAAATTGGTACTGACAATGCTTGCTGGCTAGATGCGCCTGTCCGCGGTATTGGCTCAACACGCGCTTCAGAACTCTGATTTAGCATTCGGCCTCGTACTGAAGCCATTTCAACTTTGCCTAAACCTTGCCTCTGCGTACTGTTTCCAAAGTCGGGCTCTGGATAATCAGAAGAAGCTGGTAATGGCTGATTAGGTACTGTCAATCCGACATTCGCATTGCCTATTGGCAACGGTTGTTGCAATGGAAAAGCACTGTCTCTCGAAGCTAAACCTGCAAGCGTTGGTTCCAATCGAGAAGGCCCTGATTCGATTATCTGAGCTTCAGTGCCTTTCAATATAGGCACAGAATAGCGTTTGCCAGACGTAACTTGATTGTTCAAACGAGGTGTTATCAAGAACATACGTTCAACTCGACTGGTATTTTTACTGGTGTTACGAAACAGAGCACCAATACCCGGAATATTGCCAAGCACAGGCACTTTAGTTACACCGGTACTCTTGAACTCTCTAACCAACCCACCTATCAACAAGCTTTGTCCAGCATTGATAATAGCCTGTGTATTAATGGTAGATTCATCAATAACGGGTATTCCATCCACTTGCTGTGAAGCTTGATTACCGTCAACAATGTCTATTTTTAATTTAATTTGAGAACGCCCACCCTGTTCAAAAACATGGGGTGTGACTCGCATTGTCGTACCGACCGATACATTGAAAAGGTCAACCTCCTCACGGCCAGCAACTCGAATGAAAAATGTCGACGTTGTATCGAGAAGCGCTTCAACATTGGCCAACGTCATGACGTGTGGTTTGGATACAATTCGAGCCGCCTTCTGTTGCTCAAGTGCTCTTATTCGCGATAAAAATTTTGCCTTACTGTTCAGCACATTCTGTGTAAACCCAGTTAAGCCATCTGAGATTGCGGCGGGGTTATTGGTAAGCAGATTATTGGTTGCAGCAGCACTCCCAAACAGCAATTCAGCACCATCGCCTTGAACACGCCAGTCAATTCCAAGTGAACGTAAACGATCAGTATCCATATCGATAATAGTCGCCTCTATTTCAACCATTTTAGGTTCGACATCGAGGGCATTGATGAGCTCTTGATAGTTTTGCATCCGATCTGAGCGATCGCGAATGATGACGGCGTTATTCAACGGATCTGCAACGATTCGAGTATTGCCCATAGTTTCAGAAGTCTGATTCGCATAACCCGAACGGCTGCTAACAACCGTATTGTCAGAAGACTCATTATTGCTTTGAGATTCATCAGTCGATGCGCGACCAACCGATTGAAGACCCTCACCGCGCAAACTTTTCTGTGTTCTAGGTAGCCGTGAGCGTTGTGCAGCTGGATTTCTCTCAACGCCGACCATACCTGACTCAACCACAGTTCGTAACAGTGTTGCTACTCCTCGAACAAGAAGCTCTTGCCCACCTGACACAACGGTCGTGTCATCCGCCCAGGCATACTTAAGCTTAAACACTTTGATAATCTCTGTTGGAACAGGAGCACTCGCGACTTTATTCGGTGCAACAGTTCGGTTTCGAATGGCTTGTGTGTAGGATTCAATCTGATTTCTGTATCGATCAGTACCAGTAACAACAAGCCCCATATCGGACCAAATTGCTTTGTTCAACGAATCTCCTGCATGCATCTGCTTTGCGTTGCGTATTACCATTTTTCCAAGATTTTCACTCATTGGAATGATCTTTCTTGACATTTGATCGGATGAGTAAATGTAGACTTTGGAGCTATCAAAATACATGGTGAGTTGAAAGGCTTTTTCTACATCACGATATATTTCTCTGGCGGTACCTTGAAAATCTCCGTTCACAGTTCCTGCGATACTTGGGTCAACTTTTACCGGTATGCCAAGATGGCCAAATAATTCAGCAAAAAAATTGGGCACTGATTGCTCGCGTGCAGCCATAGAAATAGGTTTATCAAAATTCGGCACGTCTGCCGCAGAAACACTACCGCAAACAAAAATTAGCGCCAACACTTGAATTGAACGAAAAATACATTTGACGGCATGCGCCACTGACAGTGGAATGATTGTTTTTATCATATAACTTAATGATCTGAATACTGGTTTCATTGTCGACTGTTCTAGTTGCTGATTCATATTCAACGTAGTTTCACTTCACGCTAGCAAGTTGTGCAAGTTCATCAGGCAAGACTTGATGAACGACATCGAGATCAAGATCAGCAATGAGCTCGTTGTAGGATAAAACCGGTGTTTCGAATCTATCTTTAACTAACAAGGCACGAATGTGCCGTCGAAGTTGAACGCTGGTTAGCAGCGCTGCTGGATGATATTCGTCAATCGCAGACTTAAGTGTTTCACGTAAACGCCGTGCTGCAAGCGGGTCCATAGTAAATTGTTGCACACCTCCAGAGACTCGAACTAACTTAGACAATTGTTCTTCAAGCTGTGGTGACAGAGCAATCGCCGTAAGCTTGCCGTCAGGAGCATACTGATAACAAGTTTGTCGAGCTAAAGCCATCCGCGCAAACTCGCTTAAGTTATTAACGTCCTTCTCATGCTGTGCGGCCTGTAACAGCCCCTCCAATATGCCACGCATATTACGAATAGACACTTCTTCATCTACCAGATTTCTCAGGATGAGTGCAATGTTCTGTGCGGGAATGCTGCGCAACACTTCCTTTACAATATCGGGATAAGTGACACTGGCAACAGACAGAAGCTGGCCAGCCTCTTGAACGCCTAAAAATAGCGTACTGTGTCGTCTTAAAGCGCCTTGTATCTCGTTAACAATGTTTTCTACAGCCTTACCACTAGTCATCTTGCCTTGAGCTATTGGTACCTCAAAAGCATGAAGTAACCATTCGTTTGATTCGTCACGTCTGAAATGTATCCGCACTTCGGGCATTGCAACGCCCGATTTAAGTTGGTAGTTATTGACACTCTCTGTTACTTGCGCACTTAAATCGGTATCTGATTCCTGGTGAGCGATTGACCTAGGCAACTCCAACAACAATGGAACGGCTTGTTGTATTTGCTCAGCTTGAGCTGGGGTAACTCGTTTTCGGGTCGCAGCTTTGCCATCCATAACTTGATTAAATGTCGGCTTTGACACACGATCAAATCGCGATCTCAGAGCTGGGACAAGCAAGCCACCGGTAACCATCAGCAATAACCCAATAACTAAAAACACCGCAGTTGGAAAACCTGGAACAAAGCCAAAAAGAATGCAAATAGCTCCAGCGACCAATAACACACGTGGTTTTGCAGAAAACTGCTTTTGAATTGAATCACCCAAATGCCGATCACTTTCAGAATCAGTGGCACGCGTTACTATCAAGCCTGCCGCCATAGCGCCAAGCAACGCAGGTATTTGAGCAACCAGTCCATCACCAATAGTTAATATCGAGTACTTCGACATTGCCGCACCCGCAGCCATGTTCAATTGAAAAATACCGATGGCCAGGCCACCTAAAAGATTGACAACAATAATGACGATGCCGGCTATGGCATCACCTTTCACAAATTTCATAGCGCCATCCATGCTGCCGTGTAATTTGCTTTCTAACTCCACTTCACGTCGTTTGGCCTTCGCCTCATTTTTATCAATTAGCCCAGAGCGTAAGTCAGAGTCAATTGACAACTGTTTACCAGGCATCGCATCCAATGTGAAACGCGCCCCAACTTCAGCCACTCGCTCAGCACCTTTGGCTATGACCAAAAATTGAACCAAAGTAATGATCAGAAAAACGACCAAACCGACGACGAGATTACCGCCAGCAACCATCTCTCCAAACGTATCGATAATATGACCTGCTTCACCGTGCAACAGAATCATTCGAGTGGTCGCAACTGACAAGGCTAGTCTAAATAAAGTACTTATTAAGAGAACGCTAGGAAAGGCGGAGAATTGCAAAGCGGTACTGATGTATATGCCCATTAAAACAAGCATCAATCCAACAGCAATGTTGATGGCAACCAGAGAATCTATAATGATAGCCGGTAAAGGCAGAATCATTAGGGCCACGATAGATACGATCAAGAGAGCAAGAACAACGTCGCTCAACTGCGAGCTTTTACCATCAGATTCTTCTGAGGCATCTTTTAGATACGCTTGCAGGTTCAACCTAGTACCCTATGCATAAGGCAGATTTTCCAACGACATTACTGTTCATTTTCGATCATCCAATGAAGTGTTCTTATATGGAAAATCCAAACGCACATCAAAATTATTTTTGACGCAATCTTCCTTAGCAAATATTCTACGGGCGGCAAAAGGCCATTGCAATAAGCGCTGAGTGTTCGAACATGAGTCTTTAGGCTAGTCTGCTGCAAACAAGCATAGGGCGTCACACGATGTAGCATTTCATTGAATTAGTTTCTCTACGTGTACAGTCGTGAGTTGCCGAGAAGAGGCTATTTAACAAAACCAATTACTTAGCCATATGATTGAACTTCATTTCCATCTAGTAGAAAAAATCATTGCTACTAAAGGATAGGATCCCTTGAGATTGGAGTCACGGAAAATCGCGCGCACGCACACATTTAGTAAATACAAATAAAAATACCTGATTACAAATGCTACAACCATTAGGGTATTGTTCTGTACTAAACAATCTAACAGAAGCCATTAGCAATGAGCCAACAGGGAGAAAGTGGCGAAAAAACAGAAAACGCAACGCCCAAGCGCCTTAGGGATGCTCGCAAAAAAGGTGATGTGCCTAAGAGTAAAGATCTCACCAATACCATTGGACTTGCATTCATTCTGGCCCTGCTGTGGTTCACTTTCGCACACAACTTGTCATTGCTTTCAAATATGTTATCCAACAGCTTAACGGTGCCAACAGGTCCATTCGATACAACGCTGAATGTTTTAGGCAATGAGGCAATTTCTGTTTTCCTCACTCTGTCGGCAATCACACTACTTCCAGTGATGGTTTTTGGACTCATTGTAGAATTCCTACAAACTGGGCCGCTACTAACGCTCGACAAAGTCATGCCGAAACTGTCCAACTTAAGTTTGACATCAGGCATTAAACGAATGTTCAGCATGGACAATCTTTTAGAGATCGTGAAAGCGATTACCAAAACGGTCATTTTGTTTGTGATTGCCTATTTAGTTGTGCGTCAATACCTTGCAGAACTGATGCTAATTCCAGGTGATCAAACGATCACCATTGTATTAGCGATAAAAACAATACTTGTTCAACTACTGCTATGGACTTTGGGAATATTCTTAGCAATCATGGCGATGGACTTTAGCTATCAACATTATGCATTCGCAAAAAAAATGCGCATGAGTATGAGTGACATTAAGCAAGAGCATAAAAATTCCGAAGGCGATCCAACAGTAAAAAATCAACGCAGACAAATGCATCAGGAGTTCGGCCAAGAGAACGCTTCAGAGGCAGCGCGCACAGCCACGGCGTTAGTAGTCAATCCAACTCATGTTGCCATTGCCATTTTCTACGACAAAGAGGATAGCCCGGTCCCTATCGTCACGGCCAAAGGCGAAGATGCAACAGCGCGTGATATGCGTCATGCCGCTAATGAAAAACACGTACCAATCATACGTAATGAACGACTTGCTCGAACACTGCTAGCCAATGTTGAAGAAGGCGATGTTGTCCCACGCGAATTATTTGATATTGTTGCAGAGGTGATTTTGTGGGCCAATAAAACTTCCGCAGTCGTTGCTCGCGAGTTAGGGCAAACCGCAGCCTACGCAGAATTAGAGCAGCCTCCGGAACCACCCGGGGAAAATCTAACGGTCTATCCTGATGGCTTTGACCTCATGCAAATATTTCCACAATATGCCGAGTCTGACAATGCAGAGAACTCTGCACAGACTACAACTCAATCACCAACGAGCCATCAACATGAGTGAAAGAAATTTGGAGTTCCCGCTTATGCTGTTGTTCACGATATTGGCATTGGGTGTCGTACTAACTGTCGCATGGTTTGCAATACGATTTCTTGCGTCCCTTCATCGAACAAATCCTAATGGCGGTAAACCAGTAAAAGTAATATACACAACGGCTATCGGTAGTAGAGAACGTTTGGTACTTGTTCAGTATCGCGGACGAGACATACTACTAGGGGTGTCTGGTGGCGGTATATCAGTCATAGAAAGCGATTCGACTATCCAAGAGTCTGCAACACAAGATGATCACTGATAACATGACACAGTATTTCACCGCCCTGGTGCGCAAGACAGCGATAGCGGTATACACCCTGTTATTGACGACCAGCATAGTGACCAATGCACATGCGTCGGATAAAATAATACCCATGGGTGAATGGGCCGAATTCACCACCGTCGTATTTGATGGAAAACCACTGTTGGTACATTTGCGCACAGGTTATGAGCGGGCGATTATGTTTCCCGAACCAATCACTCTGCAATCAATAAATGATGTTTCAGTGCACCAAGGTGGGACGCCTGAACTACCCAACTGTAATATCGAACTAGACACTGATGTACTAGGGTTTTCCCCATTGGAACGCTTTGGAACTCAACGCGTAGCCGTGCGAGGTGTAGAGAGCGGCCACATCTACATTTTATTCGTTAGCTCAAGTCCTAACGGCAAACGCCAACCAATTCATTTGATCAAATAAACTAACCCTTAGAATACAATTGAAAAAGGCCAGGCTGAAACCAGTCTGACCTTCGTTTGGATGTGGATTAGCTTTGCAACATCCGCTTGTGGTACTGCCAGATTACTGCTTTCTAGCCATGCTTGACATGCCTTCGCCCGTTGTTTTTATGATGGTCGACGTGGCTTCAGATGCGAGCTTGAACATCTGTGTGTGTGCTTGCATTTGAGCTTGAAGTTCTGCCATATCTTTCGCATTTTGTGCATCGTTTCCATCTGTGCGACCAGAGACTTCAGCTATTTGCTTACCAAGCTCTACCGCTTTTTTCAAGTGCTCACCCGCAGCGCCACCCATTGCTTTGGCCAATACGACTAACCAATGATTTGAGATATCAGAAGCTGCCTGCTTTGGAGCAACCTCACCAGGGGCTGACCCCATTTCGCTCTCCAGTTCTTCAGTTCGTTGCTCGTGATAATATTTCATAAGATCGCTCAGTGCCTCGTCGGCATCTGATTGCGCTTGCTCAGTCGTTTCTAACTTTGCATCGTCACGCATCTGATCGACATCGACGTCGTCTAGAAGGCCGGAGTCAGTATTCTGTGCAAGAAAGTCATCGAACATGACATCGATCAGAGTATTAGTCATTGCAGCGTTAGCGATATTTTCGCCGTGCTCGGCGCGCATAGATTCCGCTGTTACACCACTCACTATTTCTTCATTTGCAGAAAAAGCGCGGTATTGATCGGCTACGATGGTTGGTAAAACAGATGCTTCTATAGACATGGTGAATTCCTTTTCACTGGTTGGTTTGTTTCCGTGATGCTATTGAAACAAACTTCAATTACCTTGCCTAGAGAAGAAACCCTAGACTTCGATTTTTATTTTTATTTTTATTTTTAATTTCAATACCACCTGCGCGTATGACTGGAGCATTAGCTAAAAAGCATCCACCCATGAACAAGGGCTAAGCTAAATTGTGGCAAATAGGAATAGCGACTCACAATATGATGCATATCGATCAATTAAACCACTTTAAGCACAAAATAGTTCTTCTTACCGCGTTGTAGCAATACGAACTTGCCATTGATTAAGTCGTTTTTGTCTATTTTATATTCTTCAGCCACTTTAACTTTGTTAACCGCTACAGAATTCTCTTTCAAGGCTCGTCGAACCTCACTATTGGACTTTAGAAATCCAGTATCTGTAGACAAAGCGGCAACAATATCAAACCCAGCGTCGATGCTCGCAGCTGGCACTTCTGCTTGCGGCACACCGTCGAACACATCTAGAAAAGTCTGTTCATCAAGCGTTTTTAGATCGTCAGCTGTGGCATTACCAAATAAAATTGCACTGGCTTTTTTGGCTTTTTCTAATGCATCTGCCGAATGCACCATAGTCGTAATTTCGTCTGCTAAGCGTTTTTGCAGTACACGCAAATGTTTCGCTTCGTTGTGTTCTGCAACGAGCTCAGTTATTTCGACTTCATTCATAAACGTAAAAATACGAATGTACCTCTCGCTATCATCATCACTCGAATTTAACCAGTATTGATAAAATTTATAAGCTGATGTTCGCGCCGAATCCAACCAAACATTCCCACCTTCACTCTTACCAAATTTAGAGCCGTCCACCTTAGTGATTAAGGGACAAGTTATAGCAAACGCTTTGCCATGACCAATGCGACGAATTAATTCAGTGCCAGTGGTTATATTGCCCCACTGATCACTACCACCCATTTGTAATGTACAAGCGTTCTCGCGGTACAAGTGTAGAAAATCATAGCCTTGTACTAACTGGTAGGTAAATTCAGTAAAACTCATTCCTTCAGAACCACCGGCAGATGCATCGGCAGCGGCATCAACCGAAATTCGATTCTTCACTGAATCCTTGGCCATCATGTAGTTAACCGTAATGTGCTTACCAACATCACGAATGAAATCCAGAAAAGAGAACGACTTCATCCAATCGTAGTTGTTGACCATTGTTGCGGCGTTATCAACAGACTCATCAAAATTCAGAAAATGCTCCAGCTGCTTTTGAATGGCATTTTGGTTATGACGCAACGTGGGTTCATCGAGCAAATTACGCTCAGCAGACTTTCCAGAAGGATCGCCAATCATGCCAGTCGCACCACCAACAAGCGCTACCGGTTTATGACCACTACGCTGAAAGTGCGCCAACATCATAATAGTGACTAAATTACCAATGTGTAGCGAATCGGCGGTTGGGTCAAAACCAACGTAGGCGTTGCGCATAGCTTCCGCTAGATGCTCGTCAGCGCCTGGCATGACGTCGTGAATCATGCCGCGCCACTGTAGTTCTTCGATGTAATTAGTCATAAAATGATAAATATTTGGTCAATCAATAACCCTATTTTACCCACAACACACCAGAATAAGTCAGCAAACCCTGCATCAAACCTAACTATGATGCGCTCACGGCTAGAATCACGACCAAAGTACACAAACGCAGGCCAATACTGTTTACACTTTGTCTTCCATTTAATTTTTCGACTACAGCATTGTCCTATGCAACCAACGCTTAACAAAAAAGGCTCTCCGCCAAGCGCCTCCACCAGCGATATCATGTTGGTGCAAGAATCCATGCAAGGACATGGACTCTACCGTGGCGAGATTGATGGCATACCGGGCAAGCAAACCATGCAGGCGGTACGTAACTACAAACGAGCCCATAAGATGCCGCAAAACAACGCCCTAACTGAGGATTTCATTGCCCACTTGCGCGAGGCGTAAGCGCTCGCGACATGACCAACACAGACTTGCTGCCAGCACTGCACTTTTAGATCACAACGAAAAATGCTTCTCTCTCAAATTACACTAAACTAGCGCAATTATGCATTTCATCATTTTAACTGCCCTTTTGCTACTTCTGGCATTGCTTCCAAGCATTTGGGTGAAGCTCATCCTTCGGCGTCATGCGAAAGCGCGTAAGGATATCTCTGGCACTGGTGGTGAGCTTGCAGTGCATCTACTCAAACGTTTCGACCTGGAACACGTTGTTGTAGAAGAAGGTAAGGAGGGTGCAGACCATTACGACATAGTCGATCAAGCTATACGGCTCAGCCCATCAATCTTCAACGGTAAATCCTTAACCGCAGTTGCAGTAGCTACTCACGAAGTTGGGCACGCCATACAATTTGGTCGTAACGAGGTAATTTCCAAATTAAGAACTAAATACCTACCCATTGCATCAGTCTTTAAAAAAGCCGGTGTGCTAATGATCGGGGTACTGCCCTTTGTCGGTATATTGATTAGATCACCTGCAGCGATGTTTCTATTTATCGCCTTAAGTCTTCTACTACAATTAATTGGTGCGCTGCTTTATCTAATTGTGCTGCCAGAGGAGTGGGACGCAAGTTTTGGAAAAGCCCTACCGATATTGACTGAAGGTGAATATGTTGACGAAAACGATTTACCAGCAATCCGCTCCGTATTGAAAGCCGCTGCGCTCACCTACTTTGCCCGAGCATTGGGAGACCTCGTTAACATTGGTCGCTGGTGGTTGATATTGAGGCGTTAGCGATTCGATAACATCGGTTGCAATTGGTTAAATTTGAGGCGTTAGAGAATTGAGTACCATGTCAATCAATCGAACTTGTCTATTCCCAACATTATTGTTGCTTTTATTCTGTAGTTTAATCGCACCGCAAAGCCGCGCTAATAGTGTGGGCATAGGTTTTGGCGGAACAACGCAGTACAAAGGAGGCAGTCACTACCGAGCGATACCGTTGGCATCTTTCTCGTTCGACACACGCATTGGCATTGTAGCGAATGAACAAATCGGGGTGAAAATCGACTTAATAAAAAGCCGTCGTGTCGATACCGGTCCAATCCTGCGTTATCAAGGAGGGCGCGACAACGATATATCTGATTCTGTCGTCGCCAAACTACCCGAGCTGGCAGCAACAGTCGAAGCCGGATGGTTTCTAGGCTCCGGCATTCCGTTAAGCGTTCTCGGACTCAAATCCGACAATATCATCACCGCAAAAATTAGTGGCGTCACCGATATCGGCGATGGGCATGGCGGTTCAACCATAACCACCTCCACAGCCTTGGTCATACCAGCCAGTCCAACGGTACGGATTATTACTTCTTTATCTTTGAGCTTCTCAGACAAAAACTACCATCAAGCATTCTATGGCATCAGTGAAACGGCGGCTGCTAACAGTGAATTGCCTGCTTTCAATGCTAGTGCTGGCTTGGAAAGTGTGGGTTTAGGATTAATTATCGTTAAGCAGTTAAGTAAGAAATGGTCATTGTCTAGTATAACGTCTCTTTCGGAACTACAAGCTGATGCTGCAGAAAGCCCAATTACAAAGCGCGGTAGCTCATCTCAACTTTTCATGGGTGCGGTCTTTACCTATCAGTTGTAGTACCAACTTTAGCGGTAAAGAATCTGCAAAATATAACATCAGCTTGTAGTCTAAATGGGTGCTTTTACCTAGCACCTTTGTATGACACACTCTCGTTGAATCTACAAAAGGTATTGTATGATGAAACTCGAACGGGTGTCAGCCCATGTTGCTTGAACGCGATGTACCGCTCCAGACTATATCCGAACTTGTGCAGCCAACAAGTTTTACTGAGGGCGCGATAGCACTTGTCTGTGGCGAAGCTGGCATTGGCAAAACGACATTCCTACGCGCATTCGTTGATAACCTGGAAGACAATATTACTGTCCGCTGGGGTAGTTGCGACCCTTTAACCACTCCAAGAGTGCTTGGCCCGTTTCACGATATGGCGCGTCATTTCGGTTCAGGTGTTAAAGAGGCGTTGGAAAACGATCGATCTTTCTCAAAATTAGTCAGTGAGCTACTCGAAGAACTTCAATCCAGTAGTACACCCAGCGTTATGGTCATTGAAGATGCACATTGGGCCGATAACGCAACGCTAGATTTATTGAAGTGTATTGGTCGGCGTGTCAGTTTTCTAAATATGCTGCTTGTTATTAGCTACCGATCAGATGAAATCAATAAATCAGCCCCCCTGCATCAGTGCGTAGGTGACTTCCCACAAGCCAGATTGCACCGATTTAATCTAGCGCCATTGTCTCAACGAGCTGTTTCTCTAATGGCAACTGCCGCTGGGAGATCAGCCGAAGGGCTGCACTTAGTCACCGCTGGTAATCCTTTTTACATCACTGAGCACCTTGCTGGTACGCCATCAAACAGTAGTGTGCCGGATTCAATACAAGACGCAGTTGGGGCGCGAATTAATCGCCTTGAAAGTGCTCACAAACTTTTTCTAGAAACTATTTGCGTCATTCCAAATAAGATTGACCACACGTTAGTCATAGCGCTATTCGATCCATATGGCCCTGAACTAGTGAACGCTTGCATCGAAGGAAACTTCCTTAAGGCCGACGGCGAACACTCATACCGCTTCAGGCATGAACTTGCACGTCTTGGGACACTATCGCGAGTGCCAAAATTCCGCCAACAGGAATTTCATAAACAAATATTCATCTTGCTGAACGATTTGAATCAACGTGCGACAGTTGATCAAAAATTATTCCATGCAGATCAAGCCGGGTTAGCTACAGACGTACTCAAACTAGCGCAAGTGGCCGGCCGAGATGCTGCTGAAACAGGGTCGCACGCAGAAGCGGCATCCCACTATGCTACTGCACTTAAATATATCGATATTGCCACTGATGAAGTTGCAGCAAATATATACGAATGTTGGTCATATGAAGCTGCTTTGGTTGCCATTGATGATCAAACGATCCAAGCACGGCATAAAGCGCTCGACTTGAGAAAAAAACTAGGCCATACGAATAAGATTGGTGAGAATTTGCGTTGGCTATCTAGACAGCACTGGTATCGAGGAGAGTCCGAGCTTGCAAGTCGCTATATTGCACAAGCCATAACGACATTAGAACAAACCGAGCCTTCAGCGGAACAAGCCATGGCTTATACGCTTAATTCTCAAATCCATATGCTTAACGACAGAATAGACGAAGCCATAGAGTTTGGTGAAAAGGCGCTGAAGCTCGAACAGCAACACCCGTCACCTGAAATACGCATACACGCCTTGTGTAATATTGGTTCGACAAAACTAAATTGTGAAGATCAAAGTGGATTATTGCAACTAAAACAAAGCTTAGAGCTCGCCCTTCAACACGACTTTCATGAACACGCGGCACGCGTTTATACCAACACCGCTTCCGCAACCGTTGCAGGCCTTGACTACTCTGTCGCAGAGACAGCCATTGCAGACGGAATCGCTTTCGACACAAAACATGATCTGGATAGTTGGACTCACTACTTGATTGGGCTGATGGCCCAACTAAGAATGGAGCAAAGTCGGTTCGAGGAAGCCGAAACAATCGCTGCGGGTGTTTTGCGTATGGAGAATCAAACGTTATTGATGAAACTCCCAGCGCTTCTAGTTCACAGCCGACTCATGCTACGAATGCAAAAACCGGATGCAAGCGCAATACTGCAAAAAGCCCTCGCAGACTCAATAAGCGTTGGTGAACCACAATATATGTGTCCCGCTCATATCAGCCTGATCGAACTCGCATGGCATCAAGGAATCGATGAGGATGCGAAACAACACATTGAAAAAATTCGATCAATCAATCGCCTACCTATAACTACTTGGTCTGGCGCAGAGATCGGTATATGGATGCACCGCTACGGGTTAAGCCTGCCATCTATGCAAGCCAGTGTATTGCCATTGCCATATCAATTAGAAATAGATGGCGAGTATGACAAAGCCTGTGATGAGTGGATAGCAAAGGGGAACCCCTACCGGGGAGCCGTTTGCCTGATGCACTCATCTAATCCAAATCCGGAAAAGCAATATCAACGCGCCTTGAATCTGCTAGAACAATGCCCTGCTGCTGGAACTATTGAAAAGCTACGCTCCCTTGCAACAAAGCACGAGCTTAATGATTTATTTGCAACCGGCAAGCGTGGACCTAGAAAAGTTGCTCGCCAACATCCGCTCGGGCTCACAGCCAAAGAACAAGCCATACTGCCGCATATTGTTGAGGGTCGTAGCAATCGCGAAATTTCCGAAACCTTATCACGCTCCCAGCGAACCGTCGAAAATCATGTTGCATCTATACTGCGCAAAATGAACGTAAAGAATCGAATGGAGGCCATGCTGCGAGTCAAGAACGAACCATGGTTATTAGCCAATCAGTCGTCAACCGACAATCTTGCTTATTCATCATTAGAAACTATTGAATAAAAAAATAGTAAAGAACGACTCACGGCGGACATAACTACATCACTATGGTTTTAAAATGTGTCATCGCAGCTATTGCGTATTTTATCCCTTGTCTTCCAATACCACTATCGCCACCGCCACCGCCACCGGATGGTAAGTGCTCGGCTCTGAACCCTGGAGAGCGATTGATTAGCACTGCTCCTGCATTTATTTGCGCAATTGCTTGTTTCGCGGCAGCGAGGTTGTTGGTGAAAACACTAGCTTGTAACGCAAATTCTGTTTGATTCGCAACGGTGATGGCTTCGTTCAAATTTGCAACTCGGATGAAAGATGCTACCGGACCAAACGTCTCCTCTTTAACAATGGGCATTTCCACAGAAACACTGTCCAACACTGTAGGTGTCAATAGCGCTGCCTGTCTTTCGCCACCAAAGAGCAGCGTCGCACCCTGAAGCACCGAAGCATAAATTCTCTGCCTGATAGTCTCAGCCGCAGCTTCTGAGATCAAAGGCCCAATGTTGGTGTTGGGGTCGAGTTGATCTCCTACGCTGAGTTTTCTCGTCGCTCGGACAAAAGAACTTATAAACGTATCAGCAACAGACTCAACAATTATAAATCGTTTTATAGACGTACAACGCTCACCGTTGTTTCCGAACGCACCATCAATCGCAATGGGGAGAGCTGCATCCAAATCAGCATCCTCTAAAATGATCATCGGGTCATTTCCACCTAATTCCATACTTAGGTGCTTCATGCTACTTATTTGGCATATCGCTTTTCCTACTGCCACACTACCGGTGAAGGTGAGTTTTCGAATTCTTGAATCAAGTGCAAACGTTTCGACTATTTCTCTGGGCTTACCAGTCACTATCTGAAGCATATTTGTTGGCACACCAGCTCGATAAAGCAATTCAGCCATTTTTACCGCTGTTAACGGAGTATGTTCTGATGGCTTTACAATGATGGCATTGTTAGCAGCAAGCGCAGCCCCTACTTTGTGCGCCACTACATTTAAAGGATCACTAAACGGTGTTATGGCCACTATTGGACCGATAGGTTCCCGAACAACATAGGCGTGGCTGCTTGCCTGAGCTGCAAAATCATCTAACGGTATGACCTCACCATTGATTCTTTTTGCCTCTTCAGCTGAAAGATTGAATGCCTGTAAAGCCAGATCAATCTCCAAATTCGCATCGTTAAGCGTTTTGCCAGATTCCCGGCTTATCAGTGTTTTAAATTCTTCACGATGGGCTGATAGCAATTCACAAAATCGAATCAGAATGTCATAGCGCTGCCAAGCAGTCAGATGCGCATCGTAGGTACAGATTTTGGAAATCATCGCACTAACATATGCCGCGCTTCTTTGCGGTACCGAGCCAATGACACTATCGTCAAACGGATTTCGCACATGAAAGCTCGGGCCATCAATCTTATTCTTAACGACAACCTCTAAATGAACGGTCGACCGACGGGACTCAACCACGGGAGCTACGCCTGGTTCAGCCGCGTCATCACCGATACCATTGAATGTTAAACGTGCCAGATTCGTTGCTTCGTGTGATTTGACGATTTTCATATCATCCCTCGTTGGTTGAGCTGCTTGCATGCTGCAGCTCAAGTCTGCTTTGCATATCCTTGCCTCCGACTTCAAATGTATCTCAAGGTGATTTGATAATCCATTTTCAAACTACTCATTTTTAACTATTTTCATACCTAATTATGATGACACTAATTTCTCGAGAACCCAGTTGACTGGAAACAGACACGGTTAACACGTAGACTGAGGCACTTCAGACCCAAAGATGAGGTTAAAGGCCATGCCAGATTCAAAGCTACCGCTGTCACGCAGGCGGTTTATTCAAGCTGCTGGCGCCGGTGGCGCCCTTGCGATGCTGCATCCTTACTCTGTTTTCGCAAAAAGCAATCAAGCTCATTTGCGCATCATGGAGACAACGGACTTACACGTTCATGTCTATCCCTATGATTACTATGGCGACAAACCCGCAGACAATGTCGGATTGGCCCGAACCGCTTCCATTATCAAGTCGATAAGAGATGAAGCAAGTAACAGTATGCTGATTGACAATGGGGATTTTCTTCAAGGCAATCCAATGGGTGACTACATTGCTTATGAAAAAGGCATGTCAGCAGGAGACGTGCACCCCGTCATAAAAGCCATGAATACATTAGGGTTTGACGCAACTACTCTGGGCAACCATGAATTCAACTATGGCTTGGAATTTCTAGATGCGGCTTTGGCAGGCGCAGACTTTCCAGTGGTGTGCGCAAACATTGCCAACGGAAAAAAAGCAGCCACGGCCACAGCTGACACACCTCTACCCAACATAAAACCGTACGTCATAATTGATCGTCAGGTTGTTGATGGCGACGGCATGGAACACACAGTAAAGGTTGGCTTAATCGGCTTTGTACCACAACAAATACTTAACTGGGATAGACGCTGGTTAGAAGGTAACGTGGAAACGCGCGACATTGTCGATGCCGCTAATGCCTGGGTACCTCAAATGAAAGAGGCTGGTGCAGACGTCATCATTGCTCTGTCACATTCGGGTATCGACGCATCATCGCGCGCCGAAGGGATGGAAAACGCGTCACTGCACGTCGCTGCAGTTGAAGGTATCGATGGCCTACTAACCGGTCATCATCACTTGGTATTTCCGGGTGCTAAATATGCCGATCTACCGGGTATCGATGCAGAAAAAGGTACGCTGTTCGATAAACCCGCGGTGATGGCTGGCTTCTGGGGATCGCATATGGGCTTAATGGATTTATTGCTTGAGAAAAGTGGCAACGAATGGAAAGTAGTTTCGTTTGAAACTGAAGCTCGACCTATTTCTGAACGTGTGGAACGCAAAAACATGCCACTCGTTGAAAGCCAACAAGCAGTACTGGATTCGGTCAAAGAAGATCACGACGCAACTCTCGCTTACATAAGACGTGCTGTCGGTAAAACCGCAGCACCTCTGCACTCTTACTTTGCGCTAGTTGCCGATGATCCTTCAGTACAGATCGTATCCCAAGCACAAACTTGGTATATCACTGACATGATGAAGGGCACGCAATGGGAAGGATTGCCAGTATTGTCGGCCGCAGCCCCCTTTAAAGCGGGTGGTCGAGGTGGCCCAGAGTACTACACCGATGTACCCGTCGGCGATGTCGCGATAAAGAATGTTTCCGATTTATACCTGTATCCGAATACCGTTCGAGCCGTCGCCATAAACGGTGCAGGCGTTAAAGAATGGCTAGAACGCTCAGCGGGTATTTTCAATCAAATAAAGCCCGGAATGGCAGACCAACCTCTTATTAACACTGCATTTCCTTCGTATAACTTTGATGTGATGGACGGTGTTACCTACCGTATTGATTTAACTCAGCCATCCAAGTACGGACCAAAAGGTGAGACTGAAAATCCGAATGCAAATCGTATTGTGGACCTACAGTTCGATGGCAAGCCCCTAGATCTTGCTCAAGACTTTATCGTTGCGACCAACAATTATCGTGCTGGCGGTGGAGGCAACTTCCCAGGTATTGATGGCGATGCGACGGTATTCGTTGGGCCAGATACCAACCGCGACGTCATCGTTCGCTATATCGTGGACAAAGGCACCATTAACCCGAAAGCCGATTCAAATTGGTCGTTCGCAAACATTGAAGGCGCAAGCGTTACTTTTGATACAGGCCCAGCTGCAACCAAGCACGTATCTGATGTTACCGCCGTGTCTATTGAACCTGCAGGTGATGGCGATGATGGGTTTGCTCGCTATCGGTTTGATTTAGGTGGGTAAACATTAATATATCGATTTAGTGGAGCCGCTTTGGCTCCACAAATTTAGCTTACACCGTTTAGTTCAATCGATTACCGCAAGTCTACGACCACTGTTCCTTGTGATCGATGAAGTGTTTCGCCCCAATCTATATTGATATTTTAGTAAACAAACACGCGCTATACTTTAGACAAATGGATTAAGCGTTCAACCCTTTCATACCTTCTGCGGTGTAACGATCACCTGAAACAGTCAATTTATCAATCGCAGTTTCAAATTCTTTCAGTTCCTCTGAGGTAAAAGCAAGACTATCCGAGGCAATATTCTCGTCCAAATAATTGATACGCCTTGTACCAGGAATGGGCACGATGTAGTCACCTCGAGACAACAACCATGCGAGCGCAATCTGTGCTGCTGAACACTGCTTTGTTTCTGCAAATCGGTGAATACAGTCAACAATGGCAAGGTTCTTCGCAATATTTTCATTTGAAAAGCGAGGAAGGTTCGCACGGAAGTCATCATCAGAAAACTGAGTCGACTGATTGTAAGTTCCAGTCAGAAAACCACGACCCAGTGGCGAGTAAGGAACAAATCCGACGCCAAGCTCTTCGCATAGAGGCAGCATGTCATTTTCAACATCTCGAGTCCAAAGTGAATATTCCGTTTGAACTGCTGTAACAGGATGCACAGCGTGTGCTCGTCGCAATGTGTCGACGCTAACTTCACAAAGACCAACCTGCTTAATTTTCCCTTCATCAACCAGCTGCGACAGCGTTGTCATTACCTCTTCTATTGGCTGGCTACGATCGATACGATGAACATAGTACAAATCGATACAGTCAACACCGAGGCGTTTTAATGACCCTTCACATGCACTTCGTGTGTAATTAGCACTATTGTCGATAACACGCTTATATTCGCCAGGCTTTCGAACAATGCCAAACTTGGTTGCGATTTCGACCGGTTGGGAATTTTGTTTGAGAAATTTTCCGATCAGCTCTTCGTTATGATATGAGCCGTATGTTTCAGCGGTGTCTAGAAAGCTTACGCCCATATCAACGGCATGATGTAGAACTTGTAGAGATACTGTGTCGTCACTAGGTCCGTAAAATTCACTCATCCCCATACAGCCTAGCCCAAGTGCCGACACCTCTAATTTTTGCCCAAGATTTCTTCTGTGCAAGGCTAACTCCTTGGTAGTGGTCGATGCAAAGCAACATTAAAAGTGAGAATAGCTAAAAGCTCAGATTTAAATTCTTCTGCATTTAAGTTAACAAGATACAATTTTTTCTGCAAGAACTTAAGTGCAAACTCCAAATAGGTCACCGTGTACAATTTTACTCCTAGGCGAAACTGCTCAACCCTTCGCTACCATCACGAAAGCCATAGCCGTCTCGACACTACGTAACAGTAAGCAATAGTTTACGAAGGCTTTTAGCACTACACGGCTTGTGCAGCACGGGCATGTCTAACCGATCAATTTCAATTAATCGCTCAGGTGCTATGTCACCCGTGACAATGATGGCCGGTAATTCTGAGCCGCAATGGGCGCGAACTGCCGCAATGGCATCCCCTCCGGTTTCGTTATTTTGTAGTCGGTAGTCACTAATAATGACGTCCGGATTAGAGCCGTATTCAATTATTTGCCGAACAGCCTCTTCCCCAGTGCTGGCAACCATTACAGTGCAACCCCACGCAAGTAACAATCCTTCAAACGACAACCGAACATCTTCTTCATCATCGATAACAATCACGAAGAGCTCTTGAATCTCTGAACATATGCCCTCAACAGCGGAATCTTTGACTACCAAACTAGCATCGCCTCTCTCCACACTAACGGCAAAAGTGGACCCTTGCCCTACGACTGAATTCAATGTTAATGGTATGTCTAGCATTGAACAGACTCGCTGAACAATGGATAGGCCCAGCCCCAACCCTTTATTTCTATCTCGTTCCGGGTTATTCAGCTGCATAAACTCGCCGAACACATGTGATTGCATATCTTCAGAAATGCCAATACCAGTGTCAACAACACTAAGTACAACTCGATCATCAACGACTTCACAGCGAATCACTATTCCACCACTAGAGGTATAGCGAACAGCATTTTCAATTAGATTTCGTAGTATTCGACCAAACAGTATAGGATCGGTGTACACCACTTCGTCGCTAACAGACACCTCAATACTGAGAGATTTTGCAACTGCCCGTGGTGTAAATTCACTTACAATTTGATTTATGTAGGCCTGCAGCCTGATATGCTGTTTGGCAAATTTTAAAGTACCCGCATCTAGAGATGAAATATCTAGCAAGGCATTAAACAATCCTTCAAGTGATCTAATCGAATTCTCAATTTGACTCACTATTCTTTTTTGCTCAGGCTCTTTAGTTTTTAATGCTAATGTGGCAGTGAACATACCAAGCGACTGGAGTGGCTGTCTAAGGTCATGACTTGCTGCTGCAAAAAAACGGGATTTCGCAAGGCTTGCACTTTCTGCTTTTTCAAACGCTGCCTGAGTTTTTGAATTATTATTTTGCAGCCCTTGGATTAATTCTAAAATCTCATATCTCAACTCAATGGACTGCTTCAACGATCGTCGAATACTCCTAACGTTAATAAGGGTAACTACTAAGTACACGAATATCAAACCAGTAATCCAATAAAATTTTTGGTCACCAAAATAATAAAATTTATAGGCAGCGGGAAGCATTGTGGGAAAAACAAAACCGACGAACAGAGGTAAATAGGGAGACAAAGTAGCTGCTGCATTAGCCACCAAACCGGTAAATATCATCAGTAGAATGACACTGGTGACCAATTTTTCAGAATCGATGCTATAAAAACCAAGAATCCCCCACAAGCACCCTGCGGTACAGCCAAGCAGTGTAAGCTGGGATAGAACTTGTTTTATATTGTGCTCAGTTAAGTCAACTCTGTTTACTAGCCTTGCATGATAAAACCTTGCGACGGTCATGATCACGAACAACACATACCACGGCAACAAAAAAGACAGAGGTTGCTCGCCACCTAAAATGAAAAGAACAGCAGTTGCCGTAATCAGACTTGCTACAACATTAATTTTGACACTATCAAGAATGACGCGCGTTTGAGCGATAGCGACTCTACTATCCATCGTCTTAATCCTTTGCGTTGACAGCTTGCATAGTGAGTTTCGTCCAGCAAATAAAATACTGGCACATAAATACACCAGAGGTTGATTATCTTGGCATAGATACGGGGTCGCATAAAAGAACCCATATGGCATTTTTAGTGATTGGTGTACCTAATTTCCAATTTACGCAAGAAAATTCACGTCCTACATAAAGCAAGGGAGCTCGGTAGAGTAGATCAAAAAAAAGGGCTACCAATGGGCAGCCCTTTCTCACCGTTCAGTTGCTTAGTTAGTTAAATTAAGCCTCTGAATCTCCGTCCCGACGCGCATTGCGCCGAGTCTTCCCAAAACCTAACAAGGCAAGAAAGAAGAAGAATAGCAATGCTGGGTCTTTCTTAGTATTCGTTCCAGCAACACTACAACCGTGACCTGCTATACCTGTGTGGACAGGACCGCCAACCGCCGCAGCCGGTTCGAGGAAGTTAGGTACGTCGTTGTTATCGTCATCCGGGTATGCCCCACCTAATAAAGGTTCATCAGCCAGCGCATCAACAATACCATCACCATTTGCATCCACATCGTATGCGTCAATGATGCCGTCAAAGTCTGCGTCATCGCCAAATACAAAGTCTGCGTCAGCTATATCGTCAATGCCATCACCGTCTGCATCAGCACCACCTGTAAGGTCGACATCGATACTATCCGGTATACCATCAGCATCTGCATCAGCTAGAGCATCAACTTGCCCGTCGCCATCAATGTCCTCGCCACCCGCTTCTACGATATCTAAGATGCCATCGTTATCAGCGTCTAGATCAAGGTAGTCGACAACACCGTCACCATCAGTATCAACAGGGACTACGGGTAGAACTTGCAACCCGTCGTCGAAACCGTCACCATCGTTGTCAACAAAGTCATCAACCTGGCCATCACCGTCAGAATCTGCACTGATACCCTGTGTTTCAATGATGTCGGTTATTCCATCATTGTCACTGTCCAAGTCAAGGTGATCGGCGACGCCGTCGTTATCACTGTCGGTTACCGGTAGTGGGCCAAGTTCTGTTGCGTCATCAAGACCGTCACCATTTGCATCCACGAATCCATCTAACTGACCGTTACCATCGCTATCTAAACCGCCAGCTTCAACAATATCGGCTACACCGTCATTGTCAGAGTCAAGATCAAGATAGTCTGGTATGCCATCATTATCGGAATCCCCAGAACCTTCGACGCTATCCGGTATACCATCGTTATCGCTGTCTAGGTCAAGCAAGTCTGGAATGCCATCGCCATCAGTGTCGGTTGGTTGATAAGCATCATCAACGCCGTCACCGTCGTTGTCAGTGCCACCAGTTGCATCCACATCGATTGCATCATCAATACCATCAGCATCTGCATCGTTACCACTTAATACAGGTGTATTGGTATCTTCATCATCATCACTGACGCCGTCATTGTCCGAATCTAAATCCAGATTATCAGGAATGCCATCACCATCTGTGTCACCGCTACCTTCAACGATATCTGGGATACCATCACCATCCGAATCAGCATCTAGATGATCAGGAATACCATCACCATCAGTATCGGTCGGCTGCATCGCATCATCAATACCATCGCCGTCGGCATCTGTTCCACCAGTTTGATCGACATCCATTGCATCATCAATACCATCACCGTCGGTATCAACATCACTAAGCGAAGGTGTACTGCTATCTTCTTCACTGTCAGGAATGCCGTCGTTATCACTGTCGGTATCGAGACTGTCAGGAATACCATCACCATCAGTATCAACGGTACCTTCTATAACATCAGGAATGCCATCGTTATCGGAATCAGCGTCGAGCGAATCAGGAATGCCATCACCATCAACGTCACCACTTTGCAGCGCATCGTCAATGCCATCACCGTCGGCATCAACACCGCCGGTAACATCAACATCAATCGCATCGTCGATGCCATCGAGATCGGCATCTGTACCGCTCAATGGTGGTGTTACCGAGTCTTCTTCATCATCGGAGATGCCATCGTTATCAGAATCGGTATCCAGGTAATCTGGAGTACCATCACCATCAGTGTCAACGTTGCCTTCAATGATGTCAGGAATACCATCGTTGTCGGAGTCGGTATCTAAACTGTCTACAATTCCATCGCCATCGGTATCACCGTTACCTTCATCGGCATCTGGAATTCCGTCGTTGTCAGCATCGTTGTCAAGTACATCAGGTACACCGTCGCCATCACTGTCAACAGGACCGGCAAGCTCGATAGCGTCATCTACACCATCACCATCAGCATCAACACCACCGGTAAAATCCACATCGAACAGATCGTCAATGCCGTCGCCATCAGTGTCGGTTCCGTTTACCTGTGCTTCAACACTATCGTCGGTACCATCGTTGTCAGAGTCGGTATCTAGATTATCAGGAATGCCATCACCATCTGTATCAACATTACCTTCAATAGCATCCGGTATACCATCGCCATCTGAATCGGTATCGAGATAATCTGGAGTGCCATCACCATCAGTGTCCGCACTACCTTCTAAGCTGTCAAGGATACCGTCATTGTCAGAATCTTCGTCCAAGTAATCTGGTATGCCGTCACCATCAGTATCACCAGTTAGCTCATCAGCATCGTTAATACCATCACCATCACTATCTAGATCAAGATAATCAGGAACGCCATCACCATCAGTATCACCAGCCAGCTCATCAGCATCAGAGATACCATCACCGTCTGAATCGTTATCAAGGTAGTCGGCTACACCGTCACCATCAGTATCAGTTGGTGCAGTCGCATCCGGTCCAGCTTCCACACTATCGTCTATACCATCGTTATCAGAATCAGTATCGAGATAATCCGGAGTACCATCACCATCGGTGTCAGCTAAGCCTTCAACACTGTCAGGGATACCATCGTTATCGGAATCTTCGTCCAAGTAGTCTGAAATGCCATCACCATCCGTATCACCGGTTAGCTCATCAGCATCGTTAATGCCATCGCCATCGCTTTCGAGATCAAGATAATCAGGTACACCATCACCATCGGTATCACCAACTAGTTCATCAGCATCATTGATACCATCGCCATCTGAGTCGTTATCAAGATAATCGGCAATGCCATCACCATCAGTATCGAGCGGTGCTGCAGGGTTTGCGCCTGCTTCAATTGCATCGCTAATGCCGTCACCATCGGAGTCGTTGTCGAGGTAATCGGGAACACCGTCACCATCTGTATCGCCTGCAGTTTCAAGACTGTCAGGGATGCCATCACCGTCTGAATCAAGGTCTTGGTAGTCAGCAACACCATCACCATCTGAATCACCGGCTTGTTCTAGTGAATCGTCAATGCCATCACCATCAGCATCTAGATCAAGATAGTCAGGAGTACCATCACCATCAGTATCTAGTGGAGTACCCGGTGCAGCACCCGCTTCAATCTCATCACTGATGCCATCACCGTCCGAATCGTTATCCAGGTAATCGGGTACACCATCACCATCGGTGTCGACAGTACCTTCAACACTATCAGGAATACCGTCGTTATCGGAATCGTTATCAAGATAATCTACAATGCCATCACCATCAGCATCACCGTTTAACTCATCAGCATCCAAAATACCGTCGTTGTCTGAGTCTATATCAAGTACATCGACAATGCCGTCGCCGTCGCTATCAGGATTGGTTAGTGCGGCTGCATCAATTGCATCGTCAACGCCGTTACCATCAAGATCGGTAAAGCCATCAACCACACCATCGTTGTCTGCATCAGTACCACCTGCTTCAACTATGTCGTTTATACCGTCGTTATCAGAATCCAGCTCTAAGTAATCTGCTGCACCATCACCATCGGTATCAGGTACCGGCAGTGGAGCTAATGCAGTCGCATCATCAAGACCGTCACCATCGGCATCGGTAAAGCCATCAACGACACCGTCGTTATCAGCGTCTACGCCACCTGCTTCAACCACATCTGGCAAGCCATCGTTATCAGAATCCAGGTCAAGATAATCAGGCGTACCGTCACCATCGGTGTCTGCATTGCCTTCTAAACTATCAGGGATACCATCGTTATCAGAATCCAAATCAAGGTAGTTTGGAATGCCGTCACCGTCTGTATCGCCAGCAAGTTCATCAGCGTCGTTGATACCGTCGCCATCTGAATCAAGGTCAAGGAAATCAGCTACGCCGTCACCATCGGTATCGAGCGGTGCTGCAGGGTTTGCGCCTGCTTCAATTGCATCGTTGATGCCATCGCCATCTGAATCGTTATCAAGATAGTCAGTAACGCCATCACCATCGGTATCAACGTTACCTTCTACACTATCAGGAATACCGTCACCATCGGAGTCATCATCCAAGTAATCTGCAATGCCATCACCGTCTGAATCGCCATTAAGCTCGTCTGCATCAGGAATGCCATCACCATCAGAGTCAAGGTCTTGATAATCGGCTACACCATCGCCATCAGAATCGCCCGCTAGTTCGAGTGAATCATCAATGCCATCGCCATCTGAATCTTGATCAAGATAATCAGGGATACCATCGGCATCAGTGTCTACTGGTGTACCTGGGGCTGCACCAGCTTCAATTGAATCGCTGATGCCATCACCGTCAGAATCGTTATCGAGATAATCCGGCACACCATCACCATCAGTGTCGACATTACCTTCGACGCTATCAGGAATACCATCGTTATCTGAATCTGCATCCAAGTAATCTACGATGCCATCACCATCTGCATCGCTAGTAAGTTCATCCGTATCGAGAATGCCGTCATTGTCTGAATCTATATCTAAGACATCGACAATACCGTCACCATCAGTATCAGGATTCGCCAATGCAGTTGCATCAATCGCATCATCAACACCGTTACCATCGGTATCGGTAAAGCCATCAACTACACCGTCGTTGTCGGCGTCTACGCCACCGGCTTCGACCAAATCGTTGATGCCATCATTATCAGAATCTAGCTCAAGATAGTCTGCAATTCCATCAGCATCCGTATCGGGCACAGCTAGAGGTGTTGCCATGGTTGCGTCGTCTAGACCGTCACCATCGGTATCAGCAAAGCCATCTACGATGCCATCACCATCAGCGTCAACACCACCGGCTTCAACCACATCTGGCAAGCCATCGTTATCGGAATCAAGATCAAGATAGTCAGGTGTACCATCACCATCAGTGTCAGTTAAGCCTTCAATACTGTCAGGGATACCATCGTTGTCAGAATCCAAATCAAGGTAGTTTGGAATGCCGTCACCGTCGGTGTCCCCGGCTAGCTCGTCGGCGTCATTGATGCCATCGCCATCCGAATCAAGATCGAGGAAATCGGCTACACCGTCACCATCAGTATCTAACGGCGCTGCAGGATTAGCACCCGCTTCAAGCGCATCAGAGATGCCATCGCCATCTGAATCGAGATCAAGGTAATCAGGAACGCCATCACCATCGGTGTCGCCCGCTAGCTCAAGGCTATCAGGGATACCATCACCGTCTGAATCGAGATCTTGGTAATCTGCAACGCCATCACCGTCGCTATCACCGGCTAATTCAAGTGAGTCGAGAATACCGTCGCCATCTGAATCATCATCAAGATAATCAGGGATTCCATCTGCATCAGTATCGATTGGCAGCGCGCCGGCTGTGGAGGCCAAGTCACCTGCTTCGATCGAATCGCTAATGCCATCACCATCAGAGTCTGTGTCGAGGAAATCTGCAATGCCGTCGCCATCAGAATCAGCCGAACCTTCAACACTGTCAGGGATACCATCACCATCTGAATCTAAGTCTTGGTAGTCAGCAATACCATCACCATCGGTGTCGCCGGCTAGTTCAAGAGAATCAACAATGCCATCACCATCAGAGTCATCATCTAGGTAATCCGGCACACCGTCACCGTCTGTGTCACCCGCTAACTCATCACTGTCATCGATACCATCATTATCAGAATCGGTATCGAGAAAATCAAAGATACCATCGCCATCAGTATCAACGGGGCCGCCGGCGGCAGGTGCAGCGGCATTTGCGCCAGCCTCGTCTGCATCACTAATACCGTCGCCATCACTATCAAGATCTAAATAATCTGGAGTACCGTCACCATCAGTGTCGGCCGTGCCCTCAAGACTATCTGGAATACCGTCATTATCTGAATCAAGTTCTAGATAATCGGCAACACCATCTCCATCGGAGTCTACGTTACCTTCTACGGAGTCATCGATACCGTCTCCATCAGAATCGGTATCTTGATAATCTGCAATACCATCACCGTCAGTATCACCAGCTAATTCAACGCTGTCATCAATGCCATCTCCATCGGAGTCGGTATCGAGAAAATCAAGGATGCCATCACCATCAGTATCAACTGGAGTTGCAGGACTGGCACCAGCTTCTATGGAGTCGCTGATTCCATCGCCATCTGAATCGATATCCAGATAATCAGGGATACCATCACCATCAGTATCTCCAGCATGTTCTAGAGAATCTGGGATGCCGTCACCGTCGGAATCATCATCTAGATAATCTGGCACGCCGTCGCCATCACTGTCGCCAGCGAGCTCAAGCGAATCTGGGATACCATCGCCATCAGAATCGTTATCAAGATAGTCAGCAACGCCATCACCATCGGTGTCGGCACTACCTTCCAGTGCGTCGGATATGCCGTCGCCGTCTGAATCGTTGTCTAGGTAATCAGCAACGCCATCGCCATCGGTATCAACAGAGCCTTCAATACTGTCATCAATGCCATCACCATCAGAATCTAAATCTTGATAATCTGCAACGCCATCACCATCGCTGTCTCCAGCGAGCTCTAAGCTATCGGGAATGCCGTCACCGTCTGAGTCATCGTCAAGATAATCCAGCACGCCATCACCGTCAGTGTCTACTGGCGTTCCAGGAGCGGCCCCCGCTTCAATCGAATCACTGATGCCATCACCATCTGAATCGGTATCAAGATAATCTGGTACACCATCGCCATCAGTGTCGACATTACCTTCGACGCTATCTGGGATACCGTCGCCATCAGAATCATCATCAAGATAATCTGCAACACCATCGCCATCACTATCACCCACTAATTCGTCAGCGTCCGGAATACCATCACCATCGGAATCTAGATCTTGATAATCAGCAATTCCATCACCATCACTGTCTCCAGCAAGTTCCAAGCTATCTGGAATACCATCACCATCAGAATCGTCGTCGAGATAATCTAAAACGCCATCACCATCCGTGTCTACTGGCGTACCAGGAGCTGCACCTGCTTCAATGCTATCGCTAATACCATCACCATCAGAATCGGTATCGAGGTAATCAGGAACACCATCACCATCAGTGTCTGCCGAGCCTTCTAAGCTATCGGGTATGCCGTCACCATCAGAATCATCATCGATATAGTCAGCAATGCCATCACCGTCGGTATCGCTGGCTAGTTCTGTCGCATCTGGAATACCATCACCATCAGAATCCAAATCGAGGTAATCAGGAGTGCCATCACCATCAGTATCAGCTGTGCCTTCAAGAAGATCAGAAATGCCGTCGCCATCAGAATCATTATCTAAAAAGTCTGCAACACCATCGCCGTCAGTATCTTGCGTTCCAGCAGTGCCATTAGATTCAACTGAATCTAAAATGCCATCGCCATCTGCATCAGTGTCTTGATAGTCTGCAATTCCATCACCGTCAGTATCACCGGCTAATTCAAGGCTATCCGGAACGCCATCACCATCTGCATCAAGATCAAGGTGATCAGGCGTACCGTCACCATCAGTGTCTAACGTTCCACCTGATGGACCGCCTTCTAGCGCATCACTGATACCATCGCCATCTGAATCGCTATCTAAGTAGTCAGGAACGCCATCACCATCGCTATCACCAGACCCTTCGACGCTATCAGGTATGCCGTCACCATCTGCATCAGTGTCTTGATAATTTGGAACACCATCACCATCGGTATCGCCCGCAAGCTCTGCGTTATCCGGTATACCATCGCCATCGGAGTCATCATCAAGATGATCAGGGGTGCCATCACCATCGGTGTCTAACGTTCCACCCGATGGACCGCCTTCAAGCGCATCACTGATACCGTCGCCGTCTGAATCGTTATCCAAGTAGTCAGGTAAACCATCACCATCGCTATCAACAACGCCTTCTACGCTGTCTGGTATGCCGTCACCATCAGAATCATCATCGAGGTAATTAGGGATTCCATCGCCGTCACTATCACCAGTGCCTTCATCCGCAGAGGATATTCCGTCACCATCGGGATCATCGTTATCATAGGCAACTGACTCGACAACTCTGCTAAGTCCGCTATAGTTGGCGTCGGTGCTTGACCCGGTATTAATGACATCATCCGGCAAATCGCCATCGATAATCAGATCATCAACCGCCGTAACCGTGACAGTCTGAGGGATGTACCAGTTGCCCGCTGTAAACACAGGGTCGGAGCTGGGAGAAACTTGGTTATTCACCGTGCTAAGATTGACCGTGACATCATCTATTGGTGCGGTATACAGGTTTATAGTGTACGTGTCGTTTGCACCGGCCTCTGTTGTATAAGTACGCGGGCCATTTACGGTGATATCAAATCCAGGATTTAACGCATCACAATCTGACGTAGCCGTGGTTCCAGCGCCACTATCCATAGATACATCAGTAGGCTGTCCTGAATAATTTGCAATCAACAGAACATAGTACTTCCCTGCATCGACCGATGCTGAAAAGTTAAAGGTAGGACCGGTGCCGTAATCCGAGTCTAGGTAATGATCAGCCTGAGTGTAATTATCGGGCGCATTTCCTGATCTCAAGAAATCAGGAATATTGTCAAACGGCCCCCAAAAGGCACCATCAACATCTGCGCCTGCCGTGTTGTTTTGAGCGATATTTAATACGCCCGCATCTTTCACCTTGAAGTAAAACCAAGCTGGACTAGGCGCACTACCCAGTGAACCGTAGTAGTGATCAGGATTGGTGGTTCGAGCATCTACGCCCGCTGTCTCCGCCGCAAACGAGACAGGTGACCCAATACAAACGGGAGTGAAGTCTGTAATAGTATCTGAACCAGCGGCTTGCACTTGGCCAGCCATAATGAGGGAACCGAGAACGCCAAGCGGTAACAATTTAGTCATAAATATCCCATGTGCGGGTCGCTGCGTGTTCGCAGTTAAATTGCTTGATAGGTGTACTTTGCATGCCGGCTTATTACAAAGTGACGCCACAGCCGAATAAACTGCGGTGCGGGGAAATCGTTGAAGAGTCGACTTTTTTAGAATCATTATTTGGCTCAATTTGTTCAACTTGATGTCTCCATCCACTAAATTCAGTTACATTTCGATATTTCCAGTTAGTCGAAATGCAGACGCTTGAGCTACGGTCCGCTCAAAACATCTATATGCCGCTTGTTGCATTCAACCAATACGCACAACTAAGGCGCTGGTTGGAGGTCTAGACAGTGAACAAGCCGTACTTCTATCCCGGGTCTAATCCAGATCGGCCGAATTAGAAATAGGCTGAGTCCCGTAGGGTTACGCACGGTGCAGTGTTGAGTGGTGATAGAAACTAGTGCACTTCGACACTTTTTTTGACAATATCGTCGTCTAGGAATCCATTGAACTTTTGGGCTCAACCAGCCTCTATAACGAAATGGAACTCTTATTTGGTTATTTGGCAGGGCTGCTAACCCTGATTAACCCCTGCGTTTTACCGGTATTACCCATTGTTCTAGCATCGGCTATGCAAGCATGTAGATATGGTCCATTGGCGATTGCAGCTGGAATGTGTTTGTCTTTTGTCAGCCTTGGAATGCTGATAGCTACCTTCGGACACACCATAGGCCTTACCGATCAGTTGATGTCTCGCATTGGTGCAGTCATGATGATGATCTTTGGACTGGTGCTATTGGTACCAAAGCTAAATGCTGCATTTTCAAGCGCGACCGCCTCCTTCAGCAGCAACGCCGACCAAAGCTTGTCTGGCATGCCAGTAACCAGCATAAAAACCCACTTCGTTGGCGGGTTACTACTCGGTGCAATCTGGTCACCTTGCGTAGGGCCGACTTTAGGTGGGGCTATATCTATGGCAAGTCAGGGCCAAAATCTTGGTAGGGCCTTTCTTATCATGCTCAGTTTTGGGCTAGGAATATCCACCGTTATCATCGCGCTCGGCTACGGTACTCAAGAGGCCATAAAACGCAGACAACACAACATGGGTGGGTTAGCAAAACGGGCAAAACCCATCATGGGATTCATATTTCTACTCGTGGGTGCCATGATCTTTTTCAAACTCCATCACGTTATTGAAGGATGGCTGGTTTCAGTACTGCCCGACTGGTTTCAAGATTGGTCAACAAACTATTAAGTGTTAATGCACCGAACGTGCATTAACGATTGCGGTATTGAATATAACTAACAATTGAATATAACCAAGAGGATTTAACAATGAACAGACGATTATTTATTGGTAGTGTTGCAGCACTTATTAGCGCCCCCAACATACTATTAGCCGGCGAAGAGACAAGCGACTACACACCTGGGCTAATTGCCGAAAAACTGGCCGCTGGTGAAACTGTATTCGTTGATTTTGCAGCCACTTGGTGCAGCACGTGTAAGCGACAGGAACGTGTACTGAATGAACTTCGCGCAAACAATCCTGAATTCGATGAGAACATCAGCTTCGTTAAAGTTGATTGGGATACCTATGGTTCAACCGACGTTGCACGCTCTCGCAACATCCCTCGCCGTTCAACACTTATTCTATTAAGGGGTGACGAAGAACTAGGTCGTATTGTGGCAGGCACTAATAGTGATGACATCAAAGCATTACTTGAATTGGGTATTGCGGCTTCGTAAAATTATCGCTTGAATGATCGCTTAAATGATCGCTTGATAGAAAGTCAGCTGCACATCACAGCCGACTTTCTATCGGGTACTGCCCAACGGATATCTGCAATGCTACCTGCTGGATGTCTAGGCAATGAGAGCCTGTACACGCTGAGTGCCGAACCATTGACCAGATTCAGTTTCCGTAACCACCGAAACCTCTAGCATAGTGGGCACATTAACCTCGCTGTTTACCGTCACGGGCTTTCGCGACAGAAGCGCCTGTGTACCATCATCTTTTTCAACCCAGAATTGATAAACACCATTGGGTCGAAGTGCGATGGGGTTGTCTTGCAGAGTTGCGTTTATTTGGTAAACACCGGATTGCGTTGCAATGGTACCGGGAGACACGTGTTTTAGTTTTATCGCACGATCGCTATGGTTGGTGACCGTCACTCGAGCCAACGCACTCTTGTTAAGGGTGATTTTTGATTCTATCAATTCAATAGAAACCGAATCGCTTGTCAGTTTGTTATTAAATTCTTGTGCAGCAATAGACTGTGCGACTTTGTGATCACCTGCCCCACAGATTGCATGAGCAACACCGGGCATTGCCAGAGCCGCACCAGACAACAGGGTGCCTTGAACAATAAGCCGTCGTTGAAGATCAGGTTTAGTAGCGTGTTTTTTAAATTTCAACATCGAATGACTCCCATTGGCACTACTATCGTTTTGAAACTATAAAACCACCTTATAATAGAAACCCGTCGACTCCATAGTTTCGAATCAATTTGTAACACTTCCAAACTAGCATCCCAAAGCATCCGCGATGTCGGTCATGACTTCGCCAACAATATCCCAATCGTCTTCTGCGTGAAGATCATTTAATTGAGCTTCACCGTATTCGTAGGGTCTGTTGATATAGGCCGTTTTGAACCCAACTGAGCGCGCCGCAGCCAAGTCATCATTATGGGCCGCGACCATCATGCACTGCGCAGGCTCTAAATCAAGCATCTGTGCGCTATGAAGATAAACTTTTTCCTGGGGTTTATAGCCTTGAGATGTTTCGGACCCTAGGACCATATCCCATGGAATTGCGCTGTGTTTCGCCATGTTTACTATCAGGGCGACATTGCCATTGGATAGGCTCGCTAATACATACCGCTTTTTTAATCGATACATTCCAGGCAAAGAATCTGCCCACGGTTGTAGACGATGCCAAGCCCGATTGATGTGATCTAATTGCGCATCGTCCAAAGTGTCTAAAGCATATTCTTTGAGCAGCTGTTGCAAGTTCTCTTCATGTAATTGATCAAGCTTTACATAGCCTCTATTACCCTTGCGAATAACGTCCATTGCAGGCTGATAGAGCGCACGCCAGTCGAGAACAAACTGCTCCCAATTTTGATCTATCTGGTGCGTATGACCGAACCGCTCCATTTCTATAGTGATTGACCCTCTCCAATCAACCACCGTTCCAAACACGTCGAACAGTAGTGCTTTTATTTCAGAATGAGCCATGTTGCTTCGCTTCTTTAAGGAGGGTGTTTGGTTTAAAATTTATAGCGCTTCAATTAAATTTCTTAATTTTTCAATCTGTTTTTCATGGTCCCTTTGCATTTTTTTGTTTGGCATGAAAAGCATCATTACCTTCATTAACAGACTTGCGCGCACGGAGACGGCCGTCGCAATTAATTTAGTTTGAGTAGGACTCATTTCTTCAAAACTATTCACGACATCCATGTCAAACATTTTATGCGCCATAAATAGTTTGATGTGATGAGGAGGATCATAGGCAACAATCTTCTCTGTCATGGTGAATTCTTTGCCATTTTGATCATAGGTATGGCTCGATGTGTCGCCGATTTTTGGCGCATTCATATCCCCTGTAAGATGCTCGTATCTGACAAAGTCGTTGAGCCACAGCTTAAGATGATCTGGATTATTCACGTAGTCCCAAACTTGTTGAATGGGCTTGTTAATTAAAATTACACAAGAACAGTTCATGCAATATCCCCAATTTTTTTACGTGCGTCCCCAGAATTAACCGCCTCAAGATAGCATTTAACGGTAGGCTCATCAAGAACCAACATATGTTCGGATTACCCAAGCTTTTCAATGGCGACGCACCGGGTCGATCTTCTAAAGTGAACAAACCCAGTCAGTCTATCTAGACGCCATCGGTCACTTTGGTCCTAAACATTCGCAGTTGTAGTCTCTATCTGCAACAGTCAATTGAAATAAAAGACGCTAAAAGTCTCTTCCCTGAAACTAAACTACTGACCTTAAAAATAGTGTCTCAACAGGGAATGACTCTCAACAATTCTCCATTGACAAACTTTCAACACAACGCATCGGATTACGGAAAAAGGCCATACTCTAAGGTATGACCTTTCAACATACTGATCAAATTCGGCACTAAATTATCTTAAGTGCCAACAGAGCATTAGCCTCACTGCCGCTCAAGCTCCACTCTGTCTGATCTGTGCCCAGCCGCATCAATCGATACAAGTGCGTATGGATATCGTTGGTTTCGTGCACGGGTGTTATCGAAGAAACTTGTGCCGTTTGTGGTTGCCAGTAACTCGTTGTCACGATAAACCTCAGTCAGCTCGATATCATTTTCGCCATTGACCCAAAAGAGCTCCGCTGCAGTCGATGAATACACCGCAATGCTCGTGTTGTATGGCCCGCTTGGCGCGCCACCACTCACTGGTGGAATCACTGGAGGTTCAATAAAGCCAACCTGTATGTTCTCGCAGCGTTGGCCGTTGGTTAAATTGACGACGTTATAACTGCCTGCTGGTACAGCGCAACTAAGACCACCTTCACAGAATGCCTGGTAGTCCACTGACGATTGCACCTGATACCATCCGTCGTCCGACCAAGAGATAACTCCGAAATCGACCACAACCGAACTGCACGATGAACCAACAATGGATCCTGTGCCACCTAATGTTTCCACTTCAATAATGTTTGCGCTCGAACGGTTTCCAGATTTCGAAATGAAGATCTCATAAACGTATTGAGTACCGGCGAAGAGCCCGTCATCGTAAAAACTGTTTCCGGTAGTTGTGAAAACAAGTTCCCCGTCGCGATACACTTCATAAACCAAATTTGAACTGGCAAATCTTTCTCGGTCCCAAAACAATTCGATGGCCGTTTTAGAATAGGCTTCTGCACGAAGGTTCGACAAGGTATGACCCAGTGTTGAGAACGAAACACCGCGTAAATCAGACTCAACGCCGAATGCGGAATACACCGCTCTTACTGCGAAAATGTATTCCTGATCTATAGAGAAGCTTCCACCAATGGAGTAGGCCGTGAAACTGCCCTCACGTATTAAATCACCGTCCAGATAGAGCTTATACAAGTCGGGCACGCCATAAACGATATCGTTGGGTGCGTCCCAGGTAAATTTAGCAGAATCGAACGCGGTAATTTCAAAGGCCAGATTCTCAGGGGCTGCAGGAAAGTCTATTGGACTTGTTGCCATGGCAGGGTTGAATACGTATGCCAATAACGGTAATAGCAATACGTTGAAGTATCGACGGACGAGGTTTCGTTTTTTTGTTGACATTGCTTCTCTCAAACATGTATTGACCCTAAGGCGAGTCTTGGATGTTTGATATTTTACACAGTTGCCGAACATATATTGGGCATTATATCCCAATTATTAAGGTATTTAACCCATGATGCAATGATTTAGAGAATCTAGTCGCATCTGCAGAGGCATTGTGATCGAGGCGGGGTAAAAGTTGTTCACACCTCTGCCGGTCCGGTAACCGGCATGGTGCATTCCAGGAGTCGGTGACACGCTGTCCGTAGAAAGTCGCTGTCTATCCTCTAGCCTGTTCTGTTTTTAGACGTTCTAGTTTGCTTCGAAAAACCAATCGGTTTGCTGTAGTGAATAATATTTTCATATCCTTAGCAAAACAAAAGACTTCTGCTTTTCGTACTGCGCAATCTACTGATCGACGTTCGTGCTCATTGCATTTTCTCTATCAGTTCCGGATGAACGCTGGATGATGGCTATACAGTTAACCTTACATCCTCAGTCTCAAGTGAATTAGAAAAAGATCACAACATCTCATCTTAGAACATTCACTATAGGGCTGTTGATTGTTGTGGAATCAATATGCCCGACTGACTTTAAAGTTTCATTTGATTGTTACCACCTTGCAGAGTCTCTGCGTTTTTTCAGTGTCTATAGTTTTAGCAGATTGGTTTGTGTTATTGCAATAGAATTATTTTATTTATTTTCTTGTTACCGTTATTTTCGGTTTGGCATCGATTCTGCTTTGCGCGTTTTATTTTGGGCAACAACACAGGATTCGCGGCTCGTAGATCGTCCATGGTGCGCAAAACTAAATGAAAGTCAATTCTCCGTCGAGTTGTGCGCTCTACTCGCACATAGACTCGCCAGGGCGTGGTTCGGGCGATGTTGAAACTCTATTCAGGCACCCACACGCTAACAAATCCATCGCGATTGGGCATAACAACATCTGGCAAACTGATTTCGTTAAGTTCGTACTCTTCCGCTATAACGCCGCCCAGATGTAACAAATACGCACTCACCGCGTACACCTCATTGTTGCTCAACGACATAGGGGCATTTAATGGCATGGCACGTCGAGTGTAATCGAACAGAGTGGTTGCATAGGGCCAAAAGCTGATGACTGTTTTCATAGGCTGTTCACTTGCAAGTGAACCAACGCCACCCACCAGTGGGTCAGCAAGTCCTTCCCCACCTGCAGCTTCATCACCATGGCATGCCGCGCACTTGGACTGGTAGACCAACTTCCCATCAATTGCACTACCTTTGCCAACGGGTAAATTTTCGCCATCGGGTTCAATGCTGATATCAATTGTTGCAATCATGGCTTCATCAACCACTTTACCAAGCAGTGGACCGCTTGTTTCATTAGCGATACTGACCAGACTGACGGTGGACAACACGAACACCAGACAGACAAGCACTCTAAAACACAATTCTTTAGCTGAAAACATTTTTAATCTCCCCGCTCGGTAAGATGTCCCACGCTTGGATAGAATTGTTGTGATACAGCTGGCCGGCACCATACAGTTCAGACCATCTATGTCGAGGTAACTGAGTATTTCCCTGATCGTCGAAAGCCCTGCTCATGAGTTGGCTCGGTGAACCATCCCAGTGCCACGGAACCCTGAATCGGACCGGACATTGTTTGAGCGCCGGACTAGACAGTTCTGCATCGGTCCAGCTCTGGCCGCCGTCGGCCGACACCTCCACTCGAGTTATGGACCCGTGCCCCGACCATGCCAGACCGGATACTTCATAGAACCCAAAGCCTGCCATACTATGCGGCAAAGCCGGACGTGTGATCGCGGACTTGGCATCCATTGTAAGACTGAAGATGTTTGCCGTGCCATCTGGAAGCAGTTCGGTGTACTTCGAGGTTTCATCTTTGGTATACGTAGGCACATCCGTCACTTTGATTCTGCGTAACCACTTGACGTGCGTGTTGCCTTCAAAACCAGGCAATAGCAATCGCATTGGATAGCCTTGCTCTGGACGTACAGGTTCACCGTTTTGAAATAGCGCAACCATTGCATCATCCATCGCTTTACTCACCGGTATGCTGCGACTCATACTGGCAGCATCTGCACCTTCAGCAAGCAACCATTTTGCATCAGGCTTGATTCCCGCCTCATCAAGCAGAGTGGACAACAGCACACCAGTCCATTCCGCTGTAGACATGACGCCATGCAGATGCCCAACAGGCATTTGCATCGGCTCGTTAACCATATTGCTATTAAACAAACCATTGCCGCTGCATTCAATAAAGCAGGTACGTGTCACGCTGGGATAGCGCAACAGATCGGCATAACTGAACGTTAAAGCGCGGTCCACCAACCCGTGAATGATCAGTTCATGTTGTTCAGGATCAATCGCCGGCACACCATTGTGACTGCGCTCAAAGTGCAGACCGTTTGGGGTAATGATGCCGTGCAGATCTTGCAGAGGCGTAACGGATGCACCTGAACCCGGTGCCATATCGCCATACGGTTGTAAATGGGCTCGCTGTATAAATTCAGCATACGGTGAAGGTGCGCCATATCCACGGAATGGCGCACCGGATTGTTTCATCCACTCGGGAGCATGATCACCCACGCTCGCCCCCACAACACTTGTGGAGGCCGCAGCTGTGCCTATCCAGACAATGCCTTTTTCCAGAAACGCGCGCCGATTAAGTAAACCGTTACCAGCTACATAGTTGAGTTCAGGCATATCAATATCTCCTTTTGGATGCGATCAGTTAGTGGCTGCCATACTCAGCAAAAAAGCTTTGTACTCGTTAGCTTTGTCCAAGTCTCCAATGGCTTCAGCCGACTGCGCTGCACCGCGCAGGCTCCGCGCTCTACCGGGGGATACACTCAACGTCGTTTCATAAGCCACTAACGCATCCGCCGGCTTATCTAACAACTGCAACATCTCTGCGTACAGCTCTCTGGCAGGTAGCACAGCACCAGGTGTTACGGGAGACTTATCAACTGAATCTTCGATATCAGCGGCTATTGCCATCTGTTCAATCGCCGTGGTGAAATCTTTTTCAGCGTAAGCGAGCCAAGCCTTAACAGCATGCACTTTCGATTGGGCGAGCGTTGCCCAATAACCTTGTTCTTCATCCATTAACTTCTGATGGAGTCGCTCAAGCTCAGCAATAGACTCTTTTGCTAACACAAGGTTGTTGCTACGTGCTGCACCGACTCCCCGGGCGAAGTGCGTTATGGGTTCCGCAAATGTGAACTTATCCCACGATATATTGACTGCTGCTTTAACCGGAAGCGTCGCTGCGCCTGACCAATCACCCTGTTCTAATGGAACACGAGCAGGTGATGCGGTAAGTGCATAGGCAGCTGCAAATCCATCCTGATGATTCTCGATAGCGAACAGCTCTTGCAAACTTTTATTGGCAGCTTCAACTTCGCCTTGTTGCAATTGGGCGTAAACCAGATAGTCCATAGCGTGAGCGTAGTGCATCGTAGTCATGTCCTTTCCAGATTGCTCAACAGCAGCAGCGGCAGAACGCTGGTTCCAGAATATGGTTTCGTTCCACAGACCCATACGCACAAATATATGCGATGGCATATGTAGCGCGTGCGGTACTTCAGGTGCAATAGAATCGTAGGCTCTGGATACTTCTTCAGCTTTCGCTGCAAACGCAGGATTATCGTATGCGTGAATCAGGTAATGGAACGCGGCAGGATGCGTTGGCACCTTTGCTAGAAGATCTTCTATCAACTTTCCTGCCCTTTTTTGATGCGCAAGCGTTTTATCTGACTTGGGTGCGGTAGCCAAGTGCGACAAAGCAAAAAGCGCAGTGGCTTCTACGTCATCCGGATAGGTATCGAACAACTGTTGCTGCGCCGCCGCCCAGGGGCTTACCCGATCACTGCGCTTCGTATCAAGCTGCGTTGAATAGAACGAAGCTGCTGCGTTAATAAATTGAGTTTCTTTTTCAGAAGGTGACGGTACGGCAAGTGCCTTTTCAACGGCTGCAGAGCCACGTTCATACTCCGCTTCATTTTGTATTCCCGGCCACAACGGGTGAAAGTTGGACATAGCCACACCCCAATACAACATCGCGCATTGCGGGTCAGCTTCAGCAGCTTTGTTGAATATTCCCTCGGCCTGGATATACATCATGTTATGCAATTGCGCGACACCTTGATTAAAATGCGCCTGTGTATCTTCCTTACAAGAGATCGGAAATTCGACATCTCCGTAGGACAATTTCGCCGTATCTTCATGAGCGATACCAGGTGCTGAGAAAAATGATGTGAAAACTATTAGTGAAGAGGACAAGACTATATATTTTTTCGACAGTTTCATTGAAAGCTCCTTATCTTTATAACGATAAATAAAATTTAAAGATCGTTAAAAATTAAATATCAAGACAGGCAGATCAGCTAGGCTAAGAACACTGAAGACCTGCCACTTATTAGTTAGCATTCGATAATGCTGTACAAGAAAGGATTTCCTGAACAGTTCAAACATCACATAGTGTCCGCTACATCAGCCGTTATTCATACTATCAATTGGATTGAATTATCTTTAGACGTTTAGGCGAATCACAAACAATAATATAACTTATAAGTCAGCTTCGATAACGGCAACGTATCGACTGATAATTAATTGATGCATTCACTTTAATTTTGAAGAACAGATATAACTGGTACAGAGGTGCTAGTACTTTTTAATACGCCAATTGGGGTGACTGAAGAACTAGTGACATTGTAAAATAGAAACAGTCATTTGCTATCTAACGATAGTTATTCGCCATACAATGTTTCAGCACAGCATTTATCGACCAACCTCCCCTACAACATCACGTTCAACCAAACCCAATTCACGTTCAACACCGTGCTCAACAAATAGCGCAGCTTCGACGTTTGCAAAACGACCAGGAAAGTTGATCAAATTTTTGTTGATGTCTACTCCATTCAAAACATAGTATGTTGTTGGTTCGCCTTTCTCTGTTGGCACCACCCGCCGGGCAACAAACAATTGCGAGACCGACTTGGATGGTACGGATTTTCTCCACCCCCACGGAACGGGACCTTGATAGCTACGTAGCTTGCCTTTGGACAGACTGACTCTATTGCTGTTTAACAATAGAGCGCTGGCAAGCCAGATAAAACCGCCAACCAACAGCCAGTTAATGAAACTGAAATTTTGCAGGGTTACCTTTGAACCAGCTAAATGTCAGTTGCGAATGAACGAATAAGAATAGGTGTGAAAAAGAATATAAACAGCGCCAGAAATCCAATCATGAAAAGCGCCCCGAACAAGGACTGATTGCGCCATGAGTATTCGACTCCACCGTCCCGACGGCGTACGTTTATATTCTCAGGCTTTGGGGCGACAGATTCCGCAGTTGACTGATTAGCATTTTGATTCTGCTGCGGGTGAGACGAAATCAGTTCTGTTGCATCATAACGACCACCACAATGAGAGCAACTGATAATCTCGTAGCGCGAATCGTAAGAATCAAGAGTTAACGGTGAACCGCATGATTGACAGGTAAGACGCTTCACGCTAATTATTCTCGGTTGCTTACAAAGTCTAAGTATACAAGATGTACGAATGCGAGAAGGACGCGCCCGCGGAGGGGTTTTAGTTAGTACGAAAGTTAATACAGAAAGCAGCTCTTCTTATACCGTTTTCGCTTGTGCTTGTAGAGTTAATCGATGGTAAACCTGCTGATTTCAATCAATACAGTGTCAACGCTATATTGGCGGTTATAGCCGGCATCCCATACGCCTGCTTTACTATTTGTGCGGTCATATGGTCAACAAAAGGACCTGGCTTGAATTACACCCGTGCGTTTGAAAAAGCACCCTTTGTCATTGCACTTTTCTGTTTACCTTATTTTTCGATCATGGCTTTCTTGCACACAGAATCAGGCACCTCTGGCGACCTAAAATTGTTTACAGTTTTTCTTTGGACATTCGGTGTAATGGCCGTGAGTGGTATTTACTGGTGGTCAGCACTGGCAGTGTGGACAGTGTTTCGATGGTTGGGTGCTAGGACGTGTTGATTTTGAAATCAAACTGTCAAAGACATTGTTGTATATCGAGCGGATTCACCAGAGACACTACGTGAACATGGAGCACTGGCGGGTGCGCCTATTGGGAAGATCACGGCAGTAGATCATTGGGTTCATTGGGTATGGGCATAAGTCCACAAGTTGACTTGTAAAGAATGGCGCAGGCAATTGCACGAATTCACCCGCCTCCTGAAAAAACGCAAGTTAGCAATAAGGTTTGTGGTGACTGTAAAGTTGAACGCCACACCACTACTAGATTTGGCTCTGTGCTAGCATCAATATCAAGCAGTACACAAAAATGCCATGGAGGCCTGATGAGCACTGCCATCGAAAAAGTCGGTACAGACAATTGCTAACAAAATACACAAGCACTGTGGTGAACCTACAGTGAACAAACTCGAACAGCATTTCGATTCACGCTCCGTGCAACGCGGTCGCGCCCTATTCCAGACTGGTGCGGTTTTGCATATCAGGTTTGATCAAAGCAAAAATCAGGTACACGCCCGCGTGCAGGGGACGCAACCTACGCCCTATGACGTGACGGTGATTCTCGATGATGTCGGTGAACCTGAAGAGGCCTGGTGTAGCTGTCCAGTCGCGTACAACTGCAAACACGCCGTGGCGACTTTGCTTATGCATCGTTCGGACTTGATGCAGTTGCGTCGCAAGCATGGCCCCACCAAGCTTGCGCCGGGTGGCACACAAAAAAACCTTTTTTCAGCCGACCCATCAGAAACCAAGGCCAGACAATGGTGGCAGCGATGGCAGTCTACCCAAACCGAACCTGCACCCGAACACGTTACTGGTAGCTCATGGGATCGGTCACGATCACGCATCTATTCGTTGAGTCCAGTAAAGCAAAGCGGTCAGTGGGGTGTCGGCGTTTCAGTGACCCTACTGGATGCGCCCCGCACTGCCGCTGGTCAGTTTAACAAGGGACGCCGCATCGAAACACAATACAGCTTTACCAGTTATGAGCTGCAACTGACCTCGACGGATAAAGACATTCAGGCCTTGGGTTCAGCTCGCTTGCAAGCCGATCAAGGGCGTTTTGCGCGTGATAAGGGAAGTTACGAACTTAAAGGGCACTTCGGCCAGTTGATGTTCGAACTCACCATCAAGACTGGTCGCTGTTTTCTGCAGGCTGATCGTCGCCAACCATTAACGATTGGTCCATCGCGCGCTTTGTCCATCGACTGGCAGCCAGCGTCCAGCAACAGCCTCCGGATGGTTCCGACTCTTGCAGGACTCGAACACTACTGGGTCGTGAATACCGACAATCCTTGGTGGATCGATCCCGTCACTGTTACCACTGGACCAATCGACACAGCGCTTACCGGCACTCAGCTAGCCTTGCTACTCGAAGCGCCCGCGATGTCTGAATCACAACTTCAAGCGTTATCTGAATGGCAAACTGATGCGCTGGTCAGTGTACAAACTAATTCTCAGACCAACGCGCAGACTAATGCACAAACTAATGTAAAAACCAACGCACAGAACAACACAAACGTAGCCCAACTGTTGCCAACGCCACCAGTCGAACTGGAACCTTTGATCGACGTTCAACCAGCGCCGGTACTGTTACTCCATTCACCGGATAATAACCCGCACGTCGACAGCTGGGAACTAGCGCTAATGGTGCGCTACGACTCGATTGAACTACCCTGCGTACTTGATGAAGGCAAAACAATAACGCGTGCTGTTAACGAACAGGGCGAAACTGTTCGCATCAGACGCCACTACGAACTCGAAAGACTTTACTTCTTTGAAACCATGGAACGGGCACCCGGCATGCTCCCGCATTGGCACCCGGAAACCGGCGAACTCCTACCAACTTTTTCAGCCAGTGAGGACACGCCTACAGCACGCTTCGGCGCCTACGTTGAGTTAGTGCAGCGGCGCAAGGTTTTCGAACGCGATGATTGGCAACTGACAGTGCTGCCACCGGTCCATGTCGAACCACTGCGCCCCAGCAATTTCGACGGCCTGGTTGAACGTGCCGACGATGGAAGCCCCGGTTGGTTTGATCTTTCGTTAGGATTCGAGCTCAATGGCGAGCGTTATGATCTGATGCCGCTGGTCGCAGACTATATTGAACGCGGCGGCGGTGAGGAACCTTTGTTCGCAGAGACGACAAACGGACGATTCATGCAAGTCGATGCGGCGTTAGTTCGACCCGTTGCAGAGGTGTTGAACGAGCTTGGCACGCCAGCCGACCATGACGGCAAGGTGCGCCTATCACGCATTCGTGCTCTGGCTCTGCAAAATCTTGATGATGTGTTAATTGATGAAGGATTCAACACGGCTTGGCGTGGGACATCGGAACCCTTTGCGTTCGCAAAACGTTTGCACGAATTAGCCAACGTCGACACATCAACATTCGATCAAACACCACTTCCCCGTGGACTCAAAGCAACACTGCGCCCCTACCAACGCATCGGACTTGGTTGGCTAAATGCACTGGCAAGCTGCAACGTGTGCGGCATCTTGGCAGATGATATGGGTCTTGGAAAAACGTTGCAGACCCTAGCGCACATTCTGTGGCTACGCCAAAGTCGGCGTTTGAAAGGCCCTGTTCTAATCGTCGTACCCACCAGCCTGCTGTTGAACTGGGCACGTGAGGCTGCGCAATTTACACCACGCTTAAAGGTACGGATTTGGCATGGCATAGAGCGGCATGAGAGCCCACTAGATGCGATCGACCCACCAGCACATCTGGTCATCACCAGCTATGGTCTCGCTTTGCGCGATAACGAATTGCTCGCCGCCCATGGTTTTGATATGTTGGTACTCGACGAGGCGCAACAGATTCGTAACCCACTCGCGAAAACCACCCGTGCGATAAAGTCACTACCGATAGAACGACGGCTCAGCCTCTCCGGTACGCCGCTTGAGAATCACTTGGGTGAACTGTGGTCGCAATTCGATTTTCTGATGCCAGACTTACTGGGTGATGCGAAACGCTTTAATACGCACTACCGAAAACCCATCGAACGACACGGCGACACTGATCGTCAACAACGATTGGCGATGGCCGTTAAACCATTTCTGCTGCGACGCCGCAAAGAAGAAGTCGCCACTGATCTACCACCGCTGACCGAGATGGTACGCGAAGTACACCTTGGCACGGCACAGGCAAAACTCTACGAAAGCATTCGCGCATCAATGCAAAAGCGCGTGCGCAAAGCACTGCAGTCAAAAGGGCTTGCACAAAGCCATGTCACCGTACTCGACGCTCTACTGAAATTACGCCAATGCTGTTGTCATCCTGAGTTAGTAAAACTCGACAGCGCAAAAAGTGCCACGGATTCCGCCAAGACCACTCTCGTGCTCGACATGATAGACGAGTTGATTGCTGAAGGTCGACGCATTCTCGTGTTCTCCTCCTTTACATCTATGCTCGACATACTTGAACGCGAACTTGCGGCGCGTGATCACCGTTGGGTCAAACTAACCGGTCGAACGCGCAAACGCGATGAGGTCATTGATGCGTTTCAACGCGGTGATGTACCCCTATTCCTGATTAGCCTTAAGGCCGGTGGAGTTGGGCTAAATCTGACAGCTGCCGACACCGTGATTCACTACGACCCTTGGTGGAACCCTGCCGCTGAAGCACAGGCCAGTGCACGCGCACATAGAATTGGTCAGAACAAACCGGTGTTTGTTTACAAGCTTGTTGCTACCAATACAGTTGAGCAACGCATTGTTTTAATGCAGCAGCGCAAGCAGGAACTTGCAGATGCGATGATTGAAAACGGGGATGGTGCAGCGTTGACTTCGTTGTCTGTTGAGGAGACGTTGGCGTTGTTTGATGCGGAGTGAGTTTACTAGCGCACTAGCATAGACACCAGATCAATGGTGTTCATTGTCACCATGCCGTTATCCGGTGGAGTTAGCAGTAGGGGTAATCGCTAGTGCATAACGGGTGCTACGGCCACCACCGGGTAACTTCGCTAAACAGTCCTTTTGAACCAATTCAGCCAGCTCGCGAGTGGCGGTGGCTTTACTGACCTTAGCTAATGCCTGGTATTTGCTGGCGTTTATGCCTTGAATAAATTCTTCACCTTGATTAACCAATAGACGATTGAGTACTTTGATTTGGCGCTCGCTTAATGCAGTTTGTGCGTGTTGCTGCCAGAAGCGAGTTTTATTGAGTACTCGCTCAAAGCGCTCAAAACCGTTGGCAATGGCATCATCTAATACAGATAAAAACCACTGCAACCATTGGGTAACATTCAAGTCGCCTTTTTGGGCTTGCTCAAGTTGCTCATAGTATTCATTGCGGCGGGCCATGATGGCAGCGCTTAGGGAATAAAAACGAATGCTATTGTGTTCTGCTTGTGCCAACGCACGATCAGTGACGGCGCGTGTGACTCGGCCGTTACCATCATCGAAAGGATGCAGGGTAATAAGCCAAAGGTGAGCGATGGCAGCGCGTAGTAATGGGTCGAGCTCGGCTGGTGGCTGATTAAACCACCGTGTAAAGCGTTGCAGTTCAACATCTAACCCTTGAAGTGGTGGTGCTTCAAAATGCACGGTGGGTTTGTCGATCCGGCCAGAGACCACCTGCATAGGATCATTGCCTCGCAATTGGCCTTTTAGTAGCGATGCGTGAAGAATTCGCGACTTAGACATGTCTGGGAATAAGGCCCCCTGCCATTGAAACAGTGTGTCTAGGCTAAGCAGTTGTCGGATTTCACTGGTAGCATCGATCAGCACTTTTACCAATGCTTCGGTTTGTGGGGTACCGGTAAAGCTTGCTCGTTTATCTACAAAACCTGCTTGTTCAAGCCCTAGATGTCGGACGACAGAGGAGCGCACTGAGCTGGCATCAAGTGTCTCGCCTTCGATCTCGCTGGTACGTAGTGCCGTTTGTACCAGTGCATCCAAATGCGCAGCCTGGTTTTCGACAGTTAACGATTCTGATTGGCCAAGCAGCCTGCTTTGCTGCAAACGAACTCGCTCCAGCTGAGGCCGCAAGACATTTTCCTGCCAACGAAACGCCGGGGCTTCGCCTTGCTGCCATACCGGTAGTTGCCAGATGCATATCATGGTTACTTACACAATGTAGTGATATTAGGATGCCGTGATTTCTATGAGCCGAATAGCCTCATTATTCGGCTCATAGTTTGACTCGAATAATAGAAGCTATTCGGCTCAAAAGCCAACAGCCTCGCATTTTTACTAACGATTTGCCGTTTACCGTAGCATCCTCAATACTAATGAAATAAGAAATTGAGCAGTTTGCCCTTAAAAAGTCAGAGTTGAGCCCATAGTTTCGATTTGCTCATTATCTAGACGTAAGTGTAGCGCTCGACGAATCAGGTGAACCGATAGAAGCTTGGTGCAGCTGTCCAGTCGAGTTCAATTGCAAACACGCCGTAGCTACAATGCTTGCGGATGCGATGATTGAAAACGGGGATGGGGCGGCATTGACTTCGTTGTCTGTTGAGGAGACGTTGGCGTTGTCTGATGCGGAGTGATTTTGAATTCTTATTTTTTACCAATGCGCTCTTTGTCGCGCTTCTATTGTTCTGACGAGGCAGACGACGAGCAATTACTTTCAATCAGCTTTCTCAATACCTCATCGATTTGACTCTTACTCATATTTTCACTCATTTCACTACGATGGCTACTGATAAAGCACAAACATTCGTCATCAAACGTATATTGAGCAAGACCAATTTCGTTGGTCATCAGAAACATACCGTCATCTGAACTAGACCATATTTCCTCTGGATAAACTGCTAAATTAAATTTGTCGGCAGACGAGGCAACGACGAGCCCATAGAAATTATCTGATAATCGAAAATAGTCTCCAACCTTACCAATAGAACTCATAAGCAATACCGCTCTTTTAATACTCTTTGAAACTCTAACTTAACGTTTTTTCATTGTTACCAGAAAATCATGCGCCTTAGTCAAATGATCAGAATAACAATCACCCCACTCACCTTCTTTGCACCAACCTATAAAACTGATAAGACATTCGATTTGTTGTGAATTCAGAATAGCTAATTGCTTAATAACTTCGGCTTGATATTCTGACCCGTGTGAAAAGTGATAAATTAGAAATTCAGTCTCCACAAACTCATCTCTGTAACGCAGCGCTACGTCCGACACACAACAGCGTAAGTAAGAAGGAAGCGCCCATCGAAAACCTATTGGAGAAAGACACGATAAATCTGAATGTAGATGGCGAAGCGCTTGAGGTGGTAGCTCCATTTCGTTATAGGAATCCAACGCCTCGGTTACATGTTGGCATTCGTAACGATTTTCTGGACGTACTAGAAAAGCTCCATGCTCTGGCTTCGCTACGAAGTTAAAAGCGTTTTCTATCTCATCTCTTAAACTTTCAATCTTCATAACGATTTAGTACTATAAACTCTCAAACATCAAACGAACACACTATTGCAATGAGTGAAATTGAATTTCTCAATATCGATTTAGACATAGAATCACACCACAATATAGACAGTATAGTTGCCGAATGGGGTTCGCGAGTATCAGTTCAAAGGCTGGATGAGGCCGATGGTGTTTTCCATGGCTCATTCGAAACAGGCTGCATCGGTATTAATGAAATAATACAAGAGTACCATACACTCGTCATGTCTCTAAGCACTGCGTCAAAAAGACTATGGGATGAAGCTGGGAAAAAACAGATCGATGTCGGATTTCAGTGCGGAAGCAGTCCTAATAGTTTCCACGAATTTATCTCGACTGATTCAGTAGCAAAGCTAGCTGAAATCGGTGTTTGCATGACACTAACTCTTTATCCAGATATGGAATAGATTTTTACCTTTAACTCTTCAGTTACTACCCCTGGGGCAAGGAATCGGTGTTGCACCCTTCCAACCGCTTTTCGAGTTGGCTTGTACGACAAGTTAGATTGCGCAGAATTGTAAACTGACACAACATCATGACAGAAGCTGCTCAAGCAGTACCACCTGCTCACATTGCTTCGCATAATTTCGCTTTTTTAAAACCGCGATATTCTGCAATTTCCATTTGATCGCCGGAAGATCACGTGCTTCAGGTAGACCGATGATATTGAAGTCTGGCTCACCATGCGCCAAGCCTCTGAGGTATTCGGCTATGTTTCCCGAAAGACGGCTACGAATATCTTTTATCAGGGTGTCACGCGCCGCTTGAAGTTCGAGAACTGTTACCGGCAGCAACGTCATGCCGTCAAATTCCTTCGCGAAGACGGTTTCGAGATTGCGCTGATTCGGGTTAAGCAGTTCGTGCGGCGGGCGGCCTGAGCTGGCTATATAAATCAGAAAAGCTCGGAAGAGATCGCTCGTTAAGCCTTCATTTTCATAAAGTTGTTTGATGTCAAAGAGATCGCGCGGATGCTGCCGATCAAGGGCCGCAACAATCTTTCCTGCATAGAGATCCTCAAAGGAAACAATTGTTGTCTCAGCAAATCCAAATGCGTGTTCAACTGCCGGTGAAACGCGACGGCGATCCGGCTTAAACACAACACCGCGAATGACCGGCGATGTTTCCACTTTGACAATAGCGGTTCCGCGCTCGAACAGTACACGGGTTGCACCACCCCCACCTCCGGTAATGCGAGATGCACGCATATTGCCGACACCACCAGTCTCCGCGATTCGACCCATCGCGTGGTTGATTCCAGCCAGCGACATCTCGCGATTTTGAATAGGAAGGTAAGAGAGATCGATATCGACTGAGAGGCGCGGCATATCGCGGTAGAAGAGATTGATCGCGGTGCCACCCTTGAGTGCAAACACATCCTCGTCTGCGATCGCCGGTAAAATATCGACCAACAATTGCACTTGTTTAAGATAACGATCACGCACCCTGGTTTTTTACATCCGATGCGGGAAGCAGGTTTTCGGGAATAGTAATTCGGTAAAGCGGATGCAGTTTGCCGCCTTGCACCAGAGCCCTATCTCCCCTACCAAGATCAATTGCTTCTGTGTCTATATATTTACGCCAAGTATGTGCATGTCGATCAGCAAAAACGAAGAAGAGACGTTTGACCTTTATGCTCCGACAAGCGAGAAGCAGTTCTTCTAGCCGAGCCGGTCGGGCAGAAGCTAACCCTTCGAAGATTGTATCAACGATATGGAAGCTTTCAGCCGACGGAAGCTCGTCAAGCATTTCTAAAATAGCGCGCTCCTGCGACGAACAGAGGATAGATCCTGCCGAGGTTTCAACTGTCGCGTACTCATTTGTTCCATTGATGAAAAGCCCACTCCCATGGAGGGCAAAGATTGTTTCACCGTTCAAACGTTTCAGCCAAGTCGGATGTGGCTCACCATAGAGGTGTACAAAAGGGTCGCCGCTGAGCTGCAGGTAATGAGCGAAACCCTGTTCCTCAAGTGCAGTCCTTCCTCCAACGATCGATGGATACTGCATAGTGTGTTGAAGCGATCTGACGACTGTCTGCCAACTTATAGCATGATCATCGGACGGTGCCGGTCGACGATAGAGACCCCGGACGACAGGCACGAGCCAGCCACTCTCGATATATTTGTGCGCCAGCTTACGATCAATATTATGGCGCTCAAGGGTGCGCGTATCGATCAGATGCCCATGTGGTAACTGATCGAGAATCCACTTCAGTTTTGTTTCTTTTTGTCCCGCCATAGGCGACATATTAGCAGATATTCAAAGTAATATAGTTATTGGCTTCGAATATCCTTCGATTTGTCTCTTTTGGGGAGACTAAATCAGCAATAATCAAAGTGAAATTAATTTAGGCTTACGACGGGAATCGTACTTATACAAAACTGTCTTACCATCTGGCATGGTCAATTTAGATAGATAGCTAGGTTGCGATTAAAAATCTCCTTTCCCATATTCAGCTAGACCAGTATCGTTAGGATAAAACTCGAGTTGCATTACACAACCGGCTTCATCTTTAATTTCTGCGATTTTATTATTTACATAAAAAAGAGTTACATAACGATTATCAGGAAAATCAATACGAACCAGTAACGACCCTATAAAACTCAGCTTGCGCCCATCTGGAATATGCCAATAGGTTCTATTCTCAACACTAATCACATACCCATCAGACGGGTTTAAAGACTAATTGGATTACCAGATAAGCCGCTAGGCTGTTGCTGGCTAAAAAAGGAGGCCGAATCAGAGCTAGATGATACTGGACAAGCATCTGGTGACACTGTGTCAATTGGGCAGAAGACCGAGTTATCCGTTGCCCCTCCAATCGGCGACATGTTGGCCGAACCGCTTGTATTTTCAGTTATTACGGAACTACTAACCGCAGCCGATTGTTGTGCCTGTGAAACAGACACAAGCGTTATATTCAGGCATACAACAACAACCAATTTGAACGGTACCGACATCATTCTTGCTACTCGTGTTGCAAAAAATCAAATTATCAGTAACTAGACAAGCTTGATATAGAAGAAACCCTAGACTTGTATATGTAAAAACCCTTGCTCAAAAGGCATATTCAGTTTTAATTATGCTCACGCCGGTTAACAAGCACCGCAGAAATCAAAATAAAACCCGCACCAACTACCAGTGCCAAACTGGGAATTTCATTAAATAAAATATACCCAGCACCTGCAGACAAAATTAAACTGCAGTAGCTCAGTGGACTAAGAAACCCAACGTCGCCCAACCAGTGTGCCTTTAAAAAGCACAGTTGTGCGAATTGCGCCAATACACCGATAGCGATAACAGCAACAATATCCTTGCTCGCAACTGGCACCCATTGAGTGAGTGCGAATGGAGCGGTAAAGATAAGCAGGCCGACGGTATAGAAAACCATCATGACGATTTCCGGTGTGCCTTTTAGACGTCTTAATAGTATGGTCGCAGTAGAGCCTGCCACTACAGCAATTAACAATACAACCGTTGCAATGTTGAATGCATACCCACCTGGCTGCACCGCGATGAGCACACCGAAAAAACCTAGTGCCACAGCAAACCAGCGTCGCTTGCTAATGACTTCGTTTAACACCAGTACTGCCATTATCATTAGCACAGCCGGACGTAAGTAGTTCAGTGCGGTAAATAACGCCAATGGCATACGCGCTACGGCGTAATACCCGCAGCTTATTGCCAATGTTGAAAATACGACCCGCGCCAGATGCATGCGCCAGTGTTTAATCGTTGCGAATGAGTTAAACGATGCAAGAATCCACGGCAGTAAAACAAGCAGTCCGGTAGCGGCGCGAAAAAAGACAATCTGTATTGTGGGATAAGATGAGCCTAGTGATTTCACCAATATGAGTGCACCGATGTGCAGACACATATCAGTGAACAACCAAGCACCGGCACGCATGTTGTGGTTCATTCATTTACACCGATTGCATCGTCAGCATGCATTCAGATTGAATTGCCATAAGCAAAATTTCGTGCAGAAAAACTCAGTCAAGTAAATTCGCCATAAGCCGAAAGCTACCAGGCACCAGATTCGCCATCTGGTGATGCAGTATCAACGACGTGTGTGTATGTCGGCCTTGACCAACTTCGGCGCTTAACAAACTCCCGATGAGCGGCTCCTCTTCGGGGTCACTCATTGACAGTAGTGGTTGATAGTCTTTGTGCCACTTCTTGGCAAAATACAGACCTCTTTCTTTTTGCCAACCTTGCCAGTCTTCAGGCGATATTTTATTTGGATAATTTAATAAGCTGTGATCAGGTTGTAAGTGGGTTACGGCCGCGGTCTCGTTAGTGACTCGAAATCTCAATGAGGGTTGACCGATCTCGAGATAGCGCGGGGGTATGGTGTCTGGGTTCCAACCGTCCCATGGCCGGTGATATAAAGTGAGTAGATGGCCACCGTCTTCAATCCATCGATGAATAAATTCGATGTTCTGGGCAAGCACTGTGCGTGTACGCATCGCGAACAGACCAACAACCAACGTATCGAACTGGCTCAGCGCTCTGCCGCCAACAAGCTCACTATCGTCGAGTGTTGTAACACACATCCCCATAGCTGATATCAATTCAGCAACTCGATCATTGCCACCACCCACATAAGCAATACGTTTGTTTGGCAATGAAACATCGAGTACAACTACGTCTATCTTGGCACTCGTGGCAAGGACTCGATCAGGTACATGAGCAAATTCAATAATCTGCTCGTGACAAGCGGGGAGCCCGTCAAGTAATACATCAAGCTCATAGTGCCCAGGGTTAAGCTGTTCTGGCAAACTCACGCGTATGCTGTGCGCATCGGAGCGCACCTTCCAACCCTCTGGTGCCGTTAAAGAGAGTTGCGCATCGCGCGGAATCTGTTTTTCGATAGCAATGCTGAAATCTCGACCCTTTGATTGCTGGTTCATCACTATCGACGTTGAAGACAAATTAACAACACACTTCGGCAGTGCGATCGGTATGTTGACCATATCAACTAAAGATTCACTATCAACACCATTCACATTGAGTTCGACTTTTATGGCAGGTGTTCTTGGCTGGTCAGGAAAGTAATCTTCTGGGTATGGATCGGATGCCGTTGCTTTGTCCGAAAGCAAAAGCTGGTCTTCTGTCAAAGACCAATCGCTACCCAAGACGACACTGGTTGTGAACGTTATCTCCGATGACGCATTAGCGGTTGATGCACTTGTTCTCGGTTCGCGAATCTCCAGACTCAACTCGGTACGCTCTCCAGATCGTAGTTGAGTGTCCGCAACCACGGCAGATACGTCTATGCCACTGGCAAGCCTGATGACTCGGGAAAGCTGCGTCGATTTACGGATGAGCCTATGCCGTACTTGTGCGACTGCATTATCCGGGCAGCGCGATTGGGCTTTTCGAATGCTACTTAATGCAGAGGTTGCGTGATGCAGGATAAGATCAAACTTAGGGAATGCATTAATGGCACTATCAATCGCCGTTTGTGCCTGGATAAGCTCATCGTTTATTTGCGGCGCATTTGCGTATTCGGCTAGCTGAGACAAATCCAACGGTAAATGGTCTGTAAGACAACTTTCCGGTTTGGTAAAAATGGAACGTGCCAAGTGTAATGGCCAATTTCGTTCTTCTCCAGCAGCGACCCACCGTCCCATTCCTTGTGTTAAATGATAACGCCTGGATTGTTGGCCGATCTGTTCCCAACTCCAACCGGTAAGCTCGTCAATACCATCCGCGTTAACCGTCAGGCTAGCTGGAGGTGGTGGTAACTCATCATCGTACGCGGCCCCTCCACCACCCCAGGCTGGCAGGTATAGCTTTGCTACCGTCCAGGGTTCAAGCGACAAACCATCGTGCAGACATTTAAAATTTGGATCGGCTGCAACGTCGATAACTTCGTGAGCCAATTGAGTCATCGCACGGTGATGTCCATGCTGCCCGGGAACATCCAGAAACGTTGGGCAAAGAATGTCTGGCTTTTCGCGGCGGACAATAGTGACAAATCGTTGTAGCGTATGCTCGTGCTGCCACTTATCTAATGTTTCAACACCACTTTTAGAAAATCCGAAATCGGTAATGGTGTCAGCAACATTCGATGACAACCAATATAGTCTGAGGTCGAGTACTAACGCTGCTTGCTCCATCTCCGCCGTACGCAGCGTACCCAAAGCGCTACCCGCCTCTACCCCAATATTGTTTTGCCCACCTTCACCCCGGTTTGCGCAGGCATAGGAAATATCGATACCGTCTCTGAAACTCAGCGCTGCCAGCATTGCAGACGCTTCGTCATCGGGGTGCGCACCGGAATGCATGAACGACACCGTTGAGCGCAATCGTTGCAGAGCGAAGTGCAGGTCTACTATGCGCGGGTGCCCTCGTCCACGGTCAATTCTGTCTAAGTCGGATGAGTGCATAAATTTAGGCCTGACTCGTTGGTTCGCATCAATAGGTGGAAAGTTAAGTTTAACTGTCTAATAACGTTGATAGATAAACCACTCTATCGCAAGGGTTCACGTAATGCCATGAGCGAACGCATTAGGCATCTTGATGATACTTAGAGTCGCCTGAAAAGCGCTATTTAATGGAAGAAGCTTGATAAATGCGCGAAGTTGGGTTAATACTGGTTGAACCGACATAAGCACAATAAATAATAGTCGATTGCAATCTACGAGGGAGAGGACATGTTCAAACGCACAAAACACTTATTAGTAGTCGCAACAACAGCCGTCTTATTTTCGTTAACTAGCACCGCAGCGCGTGCCGCCGTTGAGATCGAGTATTGGCAATACTTTTTCGAAGCGCGGGTTACCGCAATGGACCAGCTTATCGAGAATTTTCAGGCCGCCAACCCAAACATAACCGTTAAAACCAATCACTTTCCGTATGCCGACTATCGTACAAAAGTCGCGGCGGCAATTCCGGCAGGTGAAGGTCCGGATGTGGTGCAACTTTTCTACGGCTGGTTAAATGACTATGTCGATGCTGAATTGATACAGCCATTACCGGCAAGCGCCGTGTCGCCAGAAATGATCGATAAGGAATTTTTCCCAATGGTCCAGGCGATGAAACGCGATGGTGAGTACATGGCATTACCCACCGCAGTCCGATCACTGGCTCTATTTTATAATGAACGATTGTTTGATGAGGCCGGGATAGATGCACCGCCTGCAACACTTGACGAGTTAGTAGAGATTGCAAAAAAACTGACGAAAAAAGATAACGCTGGCAATCTAACGCAAGTAGGCATTACCACCGGCATGACGGCACAGGATCACCATTGGTGGCGTGAGGTGTTAGTACGCCAATTTGGTGGCCAGCCTTACAGCGACGACGACAAGAAGGTTATGTACAACGATGAAGCCGGTCAAAAAGCATTGCAATTTTATGTTGACCTTGCATCAAAACATGGTGTAACTGAATCAGGATTCATGGACCAACCGCAGGCCGCGTTCAAGGCAGGCCGAGCCGGTATGCACATTGATGGCTCTTTCAGGATTGGTGCTCTGGAAAAAACCCGCGGGCTTAAGTGGGGTGTGGCCGAGTTACCCGCCGGACCTGACGGAACAAAGTCTAATTACTCTTCTTACTGGGTTAATGCTATTACCACGAAAGCAGAAGGAGAAAAATACGACGCTGCAATCAAGTTTATGCAATACATCACTTCCGATGAGGCAATGCAAATCTGGCTTGATACGGTAGGTGAGTTACCGGCTAAACCTTCAGCTGCGTTAACCGATCAAAATAGCAATCACCCGGTGTATGGTCCCTTTGTGCGTGGTTTAAGCTATGCGCAGTCCACCAAATTTGTCAGTGAGAGCGATCAACGCCAGTTAATGGTGGATATGGTTGAACGCATCAAGCTTGAAGGGCAATCGGTAGCGGATTCAATTGCAGTGGCCGCCGAGGGTGAGCAAAAAATACTGGATGACTTTAATAGCAAATAAGTTATAGGACGTTATTCATAGTAAGTAAAGCAATGCAACATGGCGTGCTACCAATTTCTTGTCTGGTCCTGTTCAGCTGACATGAGACAGCTAATATGAGTTGGTACGCACGCCTGCCCGTCTCCCAAAAACGCACCGTTTGGGCATGGGGGTTTCTGGCAATTCCGATTGTGTTTTATACCGTTGTGCGGTTCTACCCAACCGCCAACGCAGTCTTGTTGTCATTTCAAGAATGGAATCTACTAGGCAGCCGCAATTGGGCGGGCTTACAAAATTATCAACAACTCATACAAGATGAGGTGTTTTGGAAGGTCTTCAAAAACACCTTTGTCTATTTGCTCATCGGCACACCTGTCAGCTTGATACTGGCATTTTTCATTGCATACCATCTTGATCGTGTCCGATTTCTGCACGGGACGATTCGTGCCATGTACTTCCTGCCCTTTATGACCAGTGCCGTTGCCATGGCTTGGGTTTGGAGATGGTTTTACCAGCCAGTGCCCATAGGGCTGTTCAACAATTGGCTCTCAACGGTTGGTATTCCTCAAATTAGCTTCCTAAATTCTACGACCAATGCGCTGCCCAGTGTATTGGCACCGGCGATATGGGCAGGCCTTGGATTTCAAGTCATCATCTTTATGGCAGGCTTGCGAGCCATTCCAAAAACCTACTACGAGGCGGCCTATATTGATGGTGTATCAAGCTGGACTATCTTGCGCGAGATAACCTTGCCGCTACTCAAGCCCACGATCGTATTCCTGGTGGTGTTTTCGTCGATCGGGTTTCTGCGCATTTTCGATCATGTGTTCAACATGACAACCAACAATCCTGGAGGGCCATTAAATTCAACGAAACCGTTAGTGCTAATGATCTACGACACGGCGTTTAACAGTTTTAATATGGGTTACGCTGCTGCTCAAACAGTTGTGCTGTTCGTTATTCTGTTACTAGTGAGTTTGCTGCAATTACGATTGCTCAAGGCTTAATAGAATGAATACAACAGCAAACGAACTCGAAGTTAAGGCGACCTCAAAAGCCCTCCTCGAAGGCAGTGCACTTCGAACCCAGCGCACTCGAAACGCGTGGCAGCTACTTCGCTGGATTATCCTGTTTTTGGGTGGCGTACTGATGGTTATGCCACTGGTGTATATGTTGTCTACGTCGTTTAAATTCCCCTTCGAGGTATACAACCTTAACCTCATACCCGAAGAGCCAACCCTGGAAAACTATACCTACGTCCTTGGTGACGGACGCTTTATGACTTGGTTTGTCAATTCATTGTTGATCGCTACGCTGACCACCATATCAAACGTACTCTTTGATAGCCTGGTCGGTTATACCTTGTGCAAGTTCAAGTTCCGTGGGCGCAATGTTGTGTTTATCGCCATTCTATCCACGCTAATGATTCCAACAGAGATGCTTGTTATTCCCTGGTACCTGATGTCTCAACAGTTCGGCTGGCTCGATACCACCTGGGGCATTATGTTCCCCGGATTAATGACGGCATTTGGCGTGTTCCTGATGAAACAGTTTTTCGAGTCCGTACCGGATGATTTTATCGAAGCTGCGCGCATTGATGGCCTAAACGAATTACAAATCTGGTGGACGGTTGCAATGCCACTGGTAAAACCTGCATTGGCAGCACTGGCTATTTTTGTTTTCTTAGGCAACTGGACCGCATTTATATGGCCGCTGATTGTGACCAACAGCCAGGATATGTATACGCTACCTGTCGGCTTAACCACGTTCAGTGTTGAGCAAGATGTAGAGTGGGAACTAATCATGACCGGTGCTGCAATCTCAGTGTTGCCCACGTTAGTTGTGTTCCTGGTATTCCAACGATTTATTATTCGTGGTGTTGTTATGGCAGGGCTTAAAGGATGAACGACACAACCGTATTCCCGCACCCGGTTTATAAGACCACCGTTCTTGCACCTTTATTTGATGGTGTGAAAAATCACTTTGCTCATTCTATTGGGGAGATAAACCGGGCTCATCTGGTTATGCTGCACGAAACCGGTATTCTAAAGCCTGAGCAAGTATCTAAAATCGCGCACGCACTGCAGTCAATAGAAAATGAACTTGATATTGAAGCCTGTACTTACACCGGTGAATTTGAAGATTATTTTTTTATGGTCGAGCAACAATTGCGCGATCGGCTGGGTGCTGATTTGGGTGGAATGTTACACACGGCCCGCTCGCGCAACGATATGGATCATACCGTTTTCAAAATACAACTACTCGCGCGAACTGACAGCCTACTCAATTTAGGTTGGACCTTAGCACAAACCCTTATTGAGAAAGCACAAGCTGAACGTGACACACCTATTGTTGCTTACACGCATGGTCAGCCAGCACAGCCAAGTACCTATGGTCATTATTTATCTGCGGTTATTGAAGTTCTTTTAAATGATTTAAGGCGTGTAGCGGATGCAAGAAAATTATCGGAATACTGCCCTATGGGTGCAGCTGCCATAACCACAAGTGGTTTTCCCATTGATCGTCATCGAATGGCGAGTTTGCTTGGATTTGTATCCCCTAAGCGCAATAGCTATGGGTGCATCGCGTCAGTCGATTACATCACGAGCTTGTATTCCTCCATTAAATTACTGTTCTTGCATCTCGGTAGAGTGATACAAGACATGGCTTTTTGGTCGTCCTTTGAGGTCAACCAGCTGTACGTACCCAATAGCCTGGTACAAATCTCATCGATCATGCCGCAAAAGCGTAACCCGGTTCCAATCGAACATATGCGTCATCTTGCAAGCTTAACGGCAGGTCGCTGCGACATGATCGTTAATACCATGCACAACACACCGTTTACCGATATGAATGACAGTGAAGGTGAAGTTCAGAGTGCAGGTTTTAGTGCGTTTGAGAGTGGGTCCCGCGTGTTGGAGTTACTATCGACTGTTGTCGAATCGGTTGCTATTAATATTGATAAGGTACAACAAAACAGTGACGCGGCTTGTGCAACGATTACCGAGCTTGCCGATACACTGGTGCGTGAAGAGGCACTGTCGTTTCGTCAAGCACACGAGATTAGCGCACAAACCGCCCAAGCTGTGCTGACTGATCAACAACCTTTAAGTGGTGGTTATGCGCATTTCATAAAACTGTTTCAAAGTGAGGTTGGCAGACAAACCCAACTAGATGAAAAAAGCTTTGTTCACTCTGTATCTATAAACCGATTCGTTGAAGCGCGAGACAGATTCGGTGGCCCTGCACCAGCGGCAATGGATGATGCTATTAAGGCATACAGCGAGGAGCTATCAGAACTCAAGCGCGAATCCGCCAACAACAGCCAACGAAAATCAGATGCAAAAAGCGACCTTGATGCATCCTTCCAACACTTACTGGAGCTTTAATCAGTGGCCACACTAGCTTTGCGAGATCTGGTCAAACGCTATGGCAAAACAGAGGTGCTGCATGGCATCAATCTGGATGTGGAGGATGGCGAATTCGTTGTGTTTGTAGGTCCGTCTGGTTGTGGTAAATCCACGACACTAAGGATGATCGCCGGGCTCGAGGATATTACCGAGGGGGAAGTACACATTAACGATGCCGTTGTAAACAACCTTGAGCCAAAGGAACGCAATATCGCGATGGTGTTTCAAAACTATGCCATCTACCCTCATATGAGCGTTCGCAAAAACATTGGCTTCGGATTGCGTACCTCAAAAATACCGAAAGCGGAAAAAACCAGCCGAATAGAAGAAGTCGCGACAATGCTTGGCATGAAGGAATACCTTGATCGAAAGCCGAATGAACTCTCAGGTGGCCAACGGCAACGTGTAGCAATAGGCCGCGCATTAGTCCGAAACCCCGCGGTATTCCTGTTCGATGAGCCGCTTTCAAATCTGGATGCTCAACTGCGTACACAGATGCGTTTAGAGATAAAAAAACTACACCAGCGCGTAGGCAACACCATCATATTTGTTACCCACGATCAGGTAGAAGCCATGACGCTCGCAGATAGAATCGTGATTATGAACGATGGACACATACAACAGGTTGCCACACCCGCAGATGCATACCACAAGCCTGCTAACGAATTTGTCGCACGCTTTATCGGCGCGCCTTCAATGAACATGTTAACGGGAACCGCAACAGACACAGGCATTGAATTGTGGAATGGCGTATCCATTGCCAAACCTAATACAACTATTGAGGTTGGACGTAAATTAACTGTTGGTATTCGGCCAGAAGACTTAACACTATACCCTCCCGGTGGCCAACCGGTTTTATCAGGCACGGTTAGCGTTGTTGAGCCTTTGGGGTCAGAGTCATTACTCTATGTTGACATTAACGGTATCGAGATCATCGCCGCAGGCCCAGGTCGCGATGCACCCTTACCGAATACACCCATTGACTTGCATGCAGAAGCTGAGTCCTTTCACTTTTTCGACGTTGAAACAGGACAGTCGATAAGGTGAGCTTACCGGCCGTGCTCTGTGCCGGACGTGTTTATTGCGATCTGGTTTTCTCAGGCTTACAAGGTTGCCCGACACCGGGTGAAGAAATCTACGCGGACCGATTGTCACTGCACACTGGTGGTGGAGCTGGTATTACCGCTCATTGCTTGGCAAAGCTTGGTCATTCGTCAAGCTTATGTGCAAATTTACCGGCGTCCCCATTTACGTCTATCGTACAAGATGAGTTAGCTGCCACAGTCGACCTTACCTTTTGCTCAGTTGAAAACCAAAGCGACCCGCAAATAACAGCTGTGTTAACCGGTGACATGGATCGAAGTTTTGTCACCCGTCGTGCAGGCAAGGCATTACCGGATGATTTTGTACAAAGCATCACGAACTCGGCAAAGTCAAAATCAATACGTCATTTACATATTGGCGAACTAGCAACATTACTGGACCACCCAGATTTATTGACGCTTGCAGGTAAGGAAAATTGGACCGTATCGCTTGATTGCGCTTGGGATTTAAATGCTATGCAGTCGGAACGAGCGCTTGCGTTGATCGAAAGCGTTGACGTGTTTCTACCTAATGAATCGGAATTTGAAGAGCTTGCTGAGATTGGGTTAACTAAAGGTAGTGCACCGGTAACCGTTATAAAAAAGGGTGGCGCTGGTGCGCAGGGGTTTTCTGGAAAAGAGAATATTGAGGTGCCAGCTGAGGAAGTACGTTGTGTGGATGCTACAGGTGCTGGGGATGCGTTTGATTCCGGGTTTATCCATGGTTGGTTGCAGGGATGGGCGTTAGAAGATTGTTTGGTTTGTGGTAATCGCACTGGGGCCGTGGCTGTCGGGCATTTGGGTGGTATTGTTTGATCTAAGTTTGGGTTTTCTATAAAAACCTGGGGCGGCGAATGATGGGTTGTGACATTCGGGGTTGTTGAAGCGGAATGGCTACGGTTCATAGCTACAAGCGAGTCCTAGACGCTGTATCGTACTCACTAACCTATGAGCTGCCTGACATCAATTCATCATTTTGTGGTGTCAACTACGACAGTCTTGATTGAAGGAATTTCGTATCTATCAAAAATATGTATGTACGTCACTTGCATATTTTTGAACGTTGCAAACGTACGCATTTCAGCTTTTGCTATATCATGGGCTTGTTCGTAAAAATAATTCTGGAGTATTCTTTTCCCCTCAGCAGATTGCAAATATTCCAGGTTTTCTTGCAAAGACAGCGAATTCTCTTTGCGCATCTCTATTAAAAACTCATCAGCGTTAAGGCGATAATTGTAGGTAACCATGCAAGTTGACCCGGCGTATATTGCAATTAACCCGATTAAGTCTGTAGCGTAATCAATCGGAATGGGCATTTGCGATTGCATTTGCGTAGAAACCTTCTGAATTTCTTTGCATGCATCTTCTGTCGTTGCTGCATAAGATTGAAAGGGAATACAAAGTATAAAAAATACAATGTAGACCGGTAATTTAATCCACCTATTTATAAAATCAACCATTTGAATAATCCTATTGCAATCAATCTACTAACTAGGTATGCCAGTCCAACCAAAATGCGCGATGAGCAAGCCAACGCAGAATACGACTAAACCAGGCATGAACAAAGATGGATAAGTAGGTAAAATCAAAAGGTCAGAATACTTGGCACCCATCTCTGTTAACCAATTATTAAGCATGTAAATTTGTCCAAATGAAAATAGTAAACCGATAATAAACGTGAACCATCCGGCCCGACCAGAACCAATAAACTCATGATACCCATCAACCAACAGAGGCCAACCTAGTAAGGCTGTAAAAGCAAAAACAATCAAAATTACACCAAGTGACTCTCCTTTCATAACAAAAGCGGATGACGCTGCAAATATAATGAGCAAAAGCCCCACTAGGAAACACACTACAGCTTGACACTTTCTGAATACGGAGCTGTGTGTTTGATTTCCCAAGCCTGCCGACTGAAACGTCTTTTCTGAGCCTACGCTTTCATCCTTGCTTTCAGTTGGACCCTCCCTATTAGTATCTGAAGTTATATTATCCATCTCATACTTGTCTACATCGGGCTGAGCTGGATACACGTTCTGAATAACAGTTCCTGTCAGGTCAATGTCAGGTCAATGTCAGGATTAACTGAGTTAGGCTGCAGCTGCTCCACTCTTAATTTTATATACTTATAAGATGCAGATTGTTCATCCCCGTCACATAAAGCAATTGCCTTCGCCCACAATGCGCTGGAGCGGTTTTCAGACTCCAATTCCTCTGTAGCTTGTAGGTATAAATTTTCGTCCGACATATAACTTCCCTACTAGAAAAAACGATACGGATTAGCACTGACGCAATGCATACTTACCTGTAGAGCAGAATAAAACACAACCAACACTAGTTCGCTAAATGTTCGCAAGCAATTCCATCCCTATCACGATCAAGCCCGTGCGGGTCGTTAGGCCAAAAGCTTTCATAGAAAGCTTGAGCCTCTCTCCAGCTTCCAAAATCTTTGCAGTCTAAGTCACTCTGAAAATTGGCACTGCTTTTTTGTCGCAATAATTCCTCGCTGCCATTATTATTATGGCAATGGCGAGGCTGTGAACCGGCATGGCAACCGAACTTGTCGAGCCCTCCCCCGTGAGCGGACAACTGAATGGGGTCCATTACTAAAAAATCCCTACGCGGAGCGCAGGGGCTTGAGTTGGCCCCAGAGGGGCCCGCAATGCCTAGCGGTCTGAGACCG